>Ga0256837_1000087_pt1 | contig 80766 bp, 70 predicted proteins | sample 4562384metaG_FD_185976 | JGI IMG/M metagenome (GOLD analysis project Ga0256837, IMG submission 185976) | Hydrothermal vent microbial communities from Guaymas Basin, Mexico - 4561-384 | ecosystem: Environmental > Aquatic > Marine > Hydrothermal vents | place: Mexico: Guaymas Basin | collected...
TATAGCTATTAAAAAAGTAACTGATAAACCTATAGAAAAATTAGAAACTCTCTTACAAAATGTAGCTGTTAAAGAAACTAAAATAGATCTGAAACCTCAAAATATAGCTAGTAAAAAAATCACTGATAAACCTATAGAAAAATTAGAAACTCTCTTACAAAATGTAGCTGTTAAAGAAACTAAAATAGATCTGAAACCTCAAAATATAGCTATTAAAAAAGTAACTGATAAACCTATAGAAAAATTAGAAACTCTCTTACAAAATATAGCTGTTAAAGAAACTAAAATAGATATACAACCTCAAGATATAGCTAGTAAAAAAGTAACTGATAAACCTATAGAAAAATTAGAAACTCTCTTACAAAATGTAGCTGTTAAAGAAACTAAAATAGATCTGAAACCTCAAAATATAGCTATTAAAAAAGTAACTGATAAACCTATAGAAAAATTAGAAACTCTCTTACAAAATGTAGCTGTTAAAGAAACTAAAATAGATATACAACCTCAAAATATAGCTATTAAAAAAACAACTGATAAACCTATAGAAAAATTAGAAACTCTCTTACAAAATGTAGCTGTTAAAGAAACTAAAATAGATCTGAAACCTCAAAATATAGCTAGTAAAAAAACAACTGATAAACCTATAGAAAAATTAGAAACCCTTTTACAAAATGTAGCTGTTAAAGAAACTAAAATAGATCTGAAACCTCAAGATATTATAGAAAATAAAAATCCCATAGAGGGTTTATTAAAACTTTTTAATAATGATATTTTAATAGAACCAAAAACAGCTGAAACTTTGACAAATAAAGAGGTAAAACTATTAATTGCTGATGCAAAAATTTATCTAAAACAAAAAATTGTCAAGAGTGAAGAGTATAAAAAAATTGATATGAAAGAGTTACCAAAAACTTTAAAGAATTTAGATTTTTTAGCTAAAAAATTTGGTATAGATGTTCGTAAAATTAGTTTAGAAGAGGTTAAAGAAGTAAATCAAGAATTAAAGCAACAGATATTAAAACTTCCAGCAAATACAATAAAAACATCTACTAAAATTACTCAAGCTCAAGAGAAGATAGAAAAAACAGAACCTTTGGAACAACTCCTAAAAACTTTTGTAAAAAAAGATGGTAATTCTTTAGAGATAACAAAAGAAAAAAAATCTTCTCCATCAAAAATAGAAGTTTTAAAAGAGAAAAGAATAGATAAAAAAGATAGTATCCAAGATGATAAAAAATATAATATAAAATCTCAAAAAATAGATATATCAAATACAGTACAACAAACCCAACAAATAGCAGTTCCAATAGCCGATGCTACAAAAAAACTTGAAGCTTTACTAAATAGTAAAAAAGATGCTCGGGAAGAGAAAAAAGATACAACTCATATAACAAAAAATGAGATAGTAACTAACACACAAAAAATAGAAAGTCTCGAGGTAAAGTTTAATGAAGCAAAACAGATGATGAAATATCTCTCTAGTGATGTAAAAACAGTAATAGATGATTATAAATCTCCTTTTACAAGAGTTAAAGTTCAATTAAATCCACAAAAATTAGGCGATGTTGATTTAACTGTTGTTCAACGAGGAAAAAATCTACATGTGAATATTAGCTCAAATAATAGTGCAATCAATACATTATCTATGAATATACAGGAGTTAAGAATACAATTAAATAACTCTGGTCTAAATAATGCTACTATAAATTTTAATAACTCTGAACAAAACTCTTCATCAAATAATTTTAATGGGGAGCAAAACCATCAACAGGAACAGCAAAATGCTAAAGAGGAATATAGCTACTTTGATAATGACGAAACAGGTGAAGAGATAATGAGTGCAGTAGAGATAATAATTCCAAATTATGTATAAATAGGAAAGGATAAAAAATGATTACATCGACAGGTGAAAATGCAGCTATAAAATCAGAATATAAAGCTGATACAGAGCAAAAAGATAAAAGTGTTTTAGGAAAAGATGATTTTATGACTCTTCTACTAGTGGAACTTCAAAATCAAGACCCAACAGAACCAACAGATACAGCTACTATTTTAACACAAACATCACAGTTAGCTTCTTTAGAATCAGCTGAAAATACAAATAAATCTTTAGGGAGTTTATCGTCAACATTAGGAGCTTCACAAGAGTTTTCTATGATTGCAGCTATTGGAAAGATAGCTGATTTGGGAAATGATTCTATCTCTCATGATGAAGGTGCTAGTTCAACATTTGAATTATATTTTGCAAATGATATAGAGGATGGTTCTATTAATATTTCAGATAATAATGGAAATGTAATAAAAACAATAGATATTCCTCAAAACTCCTCGGGTGTATATCAGTTTACATGGGATGGTAAAGATAGTTCAGGAAATATAGCAGATTCAGGTTTTTATAAAGTAACAGCAGATTATAGAGATAGTGAACAAACATCATTATCGACTCGTATGGGGGTATACCCTATCGAATCTGTTAAGTTTGATAATGGTAGATCTTTAGCCAAAGTTGGTTCAAGTTATGTACCTATTGATGCTATTTCAGAGATATATTAAAATAAGGATATTCCTATGATGACTCAAGCTTTTTATACAGGTTTAACAGGTCTTAAATCAAATCAAACAGCAATAAATGTAACATCAAATAATATAGCTAATCTTAGTACAACAGGATTTAGAGCTAATAGAGTAGAGTTCTCCTCACTTTTTGAAGATGCTATTAATGCAGTTAATATCAGCTCTAGTAGTGATTCAATAGGAATAGGGACAGCTGTAAATTCAACTCAGATGATACAAGAGATAGGTTCTTTAAAACTTACAGAAAATAGTACAGATTTAGCGATAGATGGTGATGGTTGGTTTGGTATTAAAGATGCAAACAATCAAACACTCTATACACGCGCTGGTGATTTTGTATTTGATGAAAATAATGATTTAACAACAAATGAAGGTATGTATATTTTAGGAACACGAGCAGGAAATATAGAGGGTGAAATACTTACAAAATCAGTAGGAGAAACAAAACTCGGAGATATTAGTACACAAGAAACTTTACGTTTTCCCAAGAGTTTAACATATCCTTCTGTCGCAACAACAAAAAGTACATTTTCTGGAAGTTTACATATGAAAGAGGGTGATAAAAATCTATTTGTATCATCAATTATAGATAAAGATAACAATAAAAATAGTCTAAAAATAGAGTTTATAAAATCAGAACCACAAGTGTTACCCGGTATGCAATGGGATATAATTGCATCAACTATTAGTGGAGATGGAAAAACTATTTATGATACTAAAAATGCAAAGGCTTTATTTGATGAAAAAGGTGCAATGATATCAAATACATTAACTACTATTCAAAATAATGGTTCTGAAGTGAAGATTGATTTAGGTACAGGATTTAAGGGAATTATATCTAATAGTTCAGTGCAACCGATAGTAACTGAATCTGATGGAATAAGAGCTGGTGATTTAGTTGGTTATGATATAGGTTCAAATGCAGAAGTTATAGCAACATTTACAAATGGAGAGCAGAGTAGTGTTGGACGTATTGCGCTTTTTCATTTTCAAAATGAGCAGGGTTTAGAACAAATATCTTCTACAAAATACAGCTCTACTGCAAATAGTGGTGATGCCCTATTTTTAAAAGATGCAGAGGGAAATAGTATTTTAGGAACAGATATTTTAAATTATACTCTTGAAGGTTCAAATGTTTTGTTATCACAATCTCTCACAGAGTTAATTTTACTACAAAGGTCTTTTGACTCCAATTCTAAGGTACTCTCAACAGCAGATGAGATGATGCAAAAAGCTTTAGATATGGATGCTTAAAAAAGTTGGCATATTTAATGCTTAATAATATAAATAATAATAGATTTTAAAAGGATTTAAAATGTTAAAATCACTTTACTCTGGTATCTCTGGATTAAGTTCTCATCAAGTAGCAATGGATGTTGAATCAAATAATATTGCAAATGTTAATACAGTAGGTTTTAAATATTCACGTGCAAACTTTTCAGACCTCTTAGCACAAACAAAATCGATTGCTACTGCTCCAGAAGGTGGTTTAGGTGGTAAAAATGCTGTTCAAGTTGGTCTTGGTACATCTGTAAGTTCTACAACAAGAATTTTTTCTCAAGGTTCTATTCAAAACTCTGATAAAAATACAGATTTAGCAATTCAGGGTGACGGTTTTTTTATCCTCTCTTCAGATGCTGGAGTAACACAAAAATATAGTCGTGCAGGAGATTTTCAATTTGATGCTGATGGAAATTTTGTGGATGCAAATGGTTTTATCGTACAGGGTTGGACAAGAGACTTAGCTACGGGAACAATAGATGCCAATGGACCTATCTCTGATATAAGTATCGCTCCAGGATTAACAACACCTGCAAATCCAACAGATGAAGTTATACTTAAAGCAAATCTTAATTCAGGACCCTCTATTACCAGTTTTAGTTCAGCATATGAAGTTCCAAGTGGAACACCAACAAATCCACAAAAAGCAGCTATTGACTCAAATGGACTTCCAATAAAATCTGGTAATTTAGGAGTTCTTTTTAATGAAAGAGGGGAAGCTTTTTCATTACAAAAAGATCAAGGTGTTTGGGTCTCTTTTCAAAATTCATTGAAAACAGATGGTGGAGCAGTAGCAGCAGGTGCAACGGAACTAGATGTTACTTTTACATTAGATGATGGAACAACAAAACAGATAACTACAACAGGTGGATTAGCTGCAAATTCTGTATCTGCAAATGCAGCGAGATACGTTGCAGCTATTAATGCTCAACGTTCTACAACAGGTGTAACAGCTAGTTATGACCTTGTAAATAATAAGATAGATCTTAAAAATACCAATGGAGGTGTTTCATCTTCTCATAATATTAGGTTAACTACTGTTGCTGGTGGAAGTGGTCTAGTTGCTGGTGATGTTGTGACAGCATATAGTTATCAATATGATCCAGCTTCTTCTGCAAAAACTTTAAATTCAGCTAAAACATTTACAACGATGGCAGATTTAAGAGAAGCGATGGAGATACAAGCACAAGATCCAGATGGTGACGGTACAAAAAATGGTATAGAGATAAGTGTAAATAAAGATGGTAAATTTGCTATAAAAAATAGTGGTTCAACAGCTCAAGATTATGATATTGACCTAAAAATTACATCGTACAGAGCAACAGGTGTGACTGAAAACACTAGATTTACAGAGAGTATGTCTTCATTAAATACAAGTTTAGAAAAGGGCAGTAACGGTATAGGATATTCACAAAGTTTTAATGCTGCTACACATTCAAGTTCGATAGATGTTTTTGATTCTTTAGGTTCAAAACATACTGTAAAGATGGATTTCAGAAAAACAGAACTTGATTTAGAGGTTGGAAGCAAGTGGGATATGAAAATCTCAGTTCCCTTACCATCAACAGTAAATACAATAGTTCCTTTAAATGAAAGAACAGGTTCTATAAGTTTTAAAAATGATGGTTCACTTTTTAATTTTGACCCTGCTACTATCTCATTTTCAGCAAATAATGGTTCATCCCCAGACCAGCAGATAAGTTTAGCTTTTGGTTCTTCAGGACAATTTGATGGAATGACAAGTTTTGACAGTAAATCTTCAACATCACAAATTACACAAGATGGGTATCAAGGTGGAGATTTAATAGGTGTTAGAGTAGACCAAAGTGGTACTATTGTTGGTTCATTTTCAAATGGTAAATCATTCGGATTAGCTCAAGTTGGAATGGCAAAATTTACAAATAATGGTGGTTTATCAGGTGAAGGAGGAAGTGTTTATATCCAGACATCAAACTCTGGAAACCCTATCATAGGAACTGCTGCTAGTTCTGGACGTGGTTTTATACAAAGTTCAGCTCTTGAAGCTTCTAATGTTGACCTTTCAAAATCATTAACACAACTTATTATTGTTCAACGTGGTTTTCAAGCGAATGGGAAAACAATTACAACATCTGACCAGTTACTAGAAACTCTTATTGGATTAAAACGATAAATTTAATTCAATTTTGATATAATTCCTTCATAAATATTGAAGGAATTATTGATGCAATTCTCCGCTCCATTAAAATCAAACTCAAAAAAAATTATGTTATTAGGTTCTGGTGAACTTGGTAAAGAAGTTATTATAGAAGCTCAACGTCTTGGACTTGAAACTATCGCTATTGATAGATATGAAAATGCTCCTGCTCACCATGTAGCACATAGAAGTTATGTTGTAAATATGCAAGATAAAGAGGCTATTTTAGAGATTATTCGTCGTGAAAAGCCTGACTATATTCTTCCTGAAATAGAGGCTATTAGTATAGAAGCACTTTTTGATGCTGAAAAAGAGGGATTTAATATTATTCCTAATGCTGATGCTGTTTCTAAAACTATGAATAGAAAAAATATCCGTACATTTGCAGCAGAAGAACTAGGTCTAAAAACAGGGCCTTATAAATTTGTAACTACTCAAGAAGGGATGCTTGAAGCTGCTCGTACTTTAGGTTTTCCATGTGTGATAAAACCTGTCATGAGTTCATCAGGTCATGGTCAATCAGTTGCAAAAAGTGAATCTGATATTCCTGCCTCATGGGAAATGGCTAAAGAGGCTCGTGGAGATGCAAGTGAACTTATTGTTGAAGCATTTGTAGATTTTGATTATGAAATTACTATGCTTACAGCTCGTAATGGAAAAGAGACTGTTTATTGTGAACCTATTGGTCATGAGCAACGTGATGGCGATTATGTTTTTTCATGGCAACCTGCTCAGATGAGTCCAGTTGCAAAACAAAAAGCTCAAGAGATGGCAAAAGTTATCACTGATGGTCTTGGAGGTCAAGGTCTTTTTGGTGTTGAACTATTTATTAAGGGTGATGAAGTTTACTTTAGTGAAGTTTCTCCACGTCCTCATGATACAGGAATGGTAACTTTAATTACTCAATCACAAAGTGAATTTGCACTTCATTTAAGAGCTGTTTTAGGACTTCCTTTAGGTTTTACTTTTTATGGTGATGGTGCATCTGCTGCATTTAAAAGTGAAGCTCATAACTATGCACCTATTATAAATGTTGATGAAACTCTATTTAGTGACAACTCATTTATCAGAGTATTTTCTAAACCGGAATCTCATAAAGGGCGTCGTCTAGCTGTTGCTCTTGTGTTTGATGATGTAGAAAAAGCATTAGAAAAATCACGTGACCTTATCACAAAAATTACAGATGGATAGAATAAGAGCAACCAAAACAGCAAGGTTAGCTGATGAATGTAATAGAAATTTTTCACTTACACAAGAGATTAGAGATGCGATAGCAAAAACTGATAGGGAAGAGTTTGTTCCTAATGGTTTTAAACATTATGCCTATAAATTAGATGCACTTCCTATCGGTGCATCTCAATATATTAGCTCTCCACTAACAGTTGCAAAAATGACAGAATATCTTCAACCTCTTGGTGCAGATAGAGTTTTAGAAGTAGGATGTGGTAGTGGCTATCAAGCAGCTGTTCTCTCTCATCTTTTTCGTGGAGTTTTTACAATAGAAAGAATTGAACCATTGATGTTAGAAGCCAAACAACGGTTTCGTAATCTTGATATTAGTAATGTTCATACACGAACAGATGATGGACAAAATGGCTGGAAGCAATATGCTCCTTATGATAGAATTCTTTTTTCTGCAACAGCAAAAAAAATCCCGATAAAACTTTTTGAACAGTTAAGTGATGGTGGTATATTGGTTGCACCTATTCAAAAAGGGGATACTCAAGTAATTGTTCGTTTTATAAAAAATGGCTCATCCATAGAAGAAACAGAGTTAGAACAGTGTGATTTTGTACCTATTTTAGATGGAGTTCAAAAATAATGGAAAATATATTTGGGATAAAATACTCTAAGCCAGAAGTTGTATTATTACAAGATACAGGTATTGGTGTAGCTGAAACAGCTGCAAGAACTTGTTATGACTCTTTTACAAATAGTGAAAATAGCATTATTCAAAATATTGAAAAAGAGATGCCAACACAAGAACTATGTGAAGAGTTAAATGGTATTGAAGAATCATCTCTTTTAGATGATTTAGCATGGACACATTTTCATCACTCTATTTTAGAACATGCAAATCTTAGTTTTTTAATTCGAGGAACTTCAAGAGGTGTTTTACAAGAACATGCACGCCATCGTATACAAGCTATAAGTGTAAGAAGTACACGATATACAATGAGTTCGATTATAAATGCTTTTGTAGCTTCTCAAAATGGTGGTAACAAAGATTTTTTTATAGAGAAGATAAGCTCTTTTGATATGTTTGTTACTCAAGATGAGAACTACAATAAAATAGAGATAGGGGCTATTTATGATAAACTTGAGTATCAATCAAAAATAGTTGAAGATTTTTACTCTTTAGCTGTTGCTAAAAGTTCTCTTTCTTTTATTGAGGAGTATAATGGAGATTCTGAAGCACTCTTTTTTGTTCTTGAAGCTGGAAAGAAAAAACGTAATGTTGGTGATGCTTTTAAACATATTATTAGTGATAATGTAAAAGTAGATATGGTTGTTACTTTTAATCTTAGAAGTTTAAAGAACTATTTTACACTAAGAGATAGTGGGGCCGCTTATTTTCAAATTCGCTGGTTAGCACAAGAGATGATGAAAGTTACTCCTAAAAAGTATTTAGATTTAATCATCAAAAATAGGGATTTATAATGTGGAAAATATTTTTTTTAGTTCTAGCACTGTTTTTTAATGGCTGTTCCTATTTTAAATTTAATGCAACAATGTGTGAAAACATGGCATCAGACCCTCACTCTATTGTACCTCCAGAGTGTATAAATTATGTAGAAAAAGATGCTCAAAAGGCATTTGAAAACAATAAAAATAGTAAAGATGAATCTAGTAATCTTATAGAGTTTAATGATAAATAAATTAAATAAAAAAGAGATATTCTTAAAAATATTTCTTACTATTTTTGCTATTTTTCTTTTAGTATCAAGTTTAGCAAACTATTTTTTGTATGAAGAGTTTATCAAAGCTATAGTCTATTTTCAATTTTTTATACTATCTGCTGTTTTGTTAAATAGATTGAAAGATAAAAGAACGATGAAAAAAGCTGTTGAAATCGCTATAATAATAAGTTTTTTATTTATAGGATTTTTATATATAGATGAGTTAAAACATATAGTTTTACCTATAATTTTATTTTAAAAAGGAAAGAAAAATGAGTTTAGAAACAAGAAGTAATGGTGTATGTGAATTATGTGCTAGTAGTGAAGACTTAGGAGCATTTGAAGTTACTCCATCAGATGGTAGCGATGAACAATCAGTATATATCTGTGCAAATTGTAAATCACAAATAGAGAGTGATGAGTTTGATGAGAATCATTTTAATTGTTTAAATGATTCTATGTGGAGTGAAGTCCCTGCTGTTGCTGTTATGAGTTATAGAATTTTAAATGCTCTTGGTCGTCAAGATTTAGTAGATATGATGTATATGGAAGAGGATATTAAAACTTGGGCTGATGCTGGAATATCTAATGAAGAAAAATTAGTTTATAAAGATGCAAATGGGGTAACTCTTCAAGCAGGTGATACAGTAGTTATTACAAAAGATTTAGATGTAAAAGGGACAGGATTTGTTGCAAAAAGAGGAACTGCCGTTCGTAATATTGGTTTAGTTGCTAATGATGACCAACATATTGAGGGTCGTGTAAATGGAGTTAAAATTCACATATTAACAAAGTTTTTAAAGAAATCTTAGTCTATTTTAAAAGTTTAAGTTTGAAAGTATTATAATTTTCTTAGGTTAAAAACAATGAAAAGGTGGTTTATTATGAACAATAGTATATTAAAATATCTTCTTATCTCTCTCATTACGATTATTTTTAGTGGATGTGGATCAGATACAACAAGTACTACTTATAATAGTGATGATAATGGAAAACAAGAGATAACAGGGGATTCTAGCTCTTATATCCCATCAGAAAATCCTATCGCATCAACTGTTACAACATTTGCTCAAGATTTAGCAATTTATGATATAGCAGGACTAGATGAAACATCTAAGAAAAAAGCTGATGGATATGATATGTCAGGTGGAGATGATAGTTCAGACGATGACTCTTCTGAAAATGATGGTTCGGATGATGACTCTTCTGAAAATGATGACTCAAATGATGACTCTTCTGAAAATAATGGTTCAGGTGATGACTCTTCTGAAAATGATGGTTCAGGTGATGACTCTTCTGAAAATGATGGTTCAGGTGATGACTCTTCTGAAAATGATGGTTCAGGTGATGACTCTTCTGAAAATGATAGTTCAGGTGATGACTCATCTGGAAATGATGGTTCAGGTGATGACTCATCTGGAAATGATGGTTCAGGTGATAACTCATCTGGAAATTATGGAACAACTAATAGTAACTCTTCAGATGATGAGTCATCAGATGATAGTTCAGATAATAATAGCTCCTCTAGTGATAATTCAGATGATGATAGTTCAGACGAAGATACAAATAGCACAACTGAGGACACAACTGATATAGAAGAAAATGAGCCAACTGATGGGACAGTACCAACAGATGTAGATAAACAACCAAATACAGATGAAAATCTTAGTGTTAATCAAATAAATCCTTATGAAAGTTTTTCAAATTATGATAGCTATAAAGGAAAAGATGACCTTGATTATAAAACACTTGGAACTACTAATGTTACTTTAAACAATAAAAATTATAGATTTAAAATAGCAAAAGATAATTTTCAAGACCGTGTAGAAAGCCCATCATTTACATCTATTGGAGAGGGGTCATATAGTATCTCTATTATAAGTTACATTATTACTGATGATGATGTTCTCAAAGAAAGAGATGGAATTTTTACATTACAAATAACTGTACCAAGTTTAAATACATCTGGAAGTTATAAAGTTGAAGCAAATGTATTAACAAATTCAGCTGGAGAGGATGTATACGCTTTAGTAAATATCTCTGAAAATGCAAATGGAATCTCTTTTAATGCTACTATTTCAGAGTTTCAAGTTTTTAATAGAGATAAAACAAAATCTTATCCAGCAAGTTTTGCTATTCAATATAACTCTAAGTAAAAAGTTATATTTTAGGAGTGTGTTTTTACACTCCTATCCCATAAAACAATCGATATAAAAGATATAAATGCTATAAATGAAGCGATTAAAAATATATATTTAGGATAATACTCATAAATATATCCAAAACTAATAGCCCCTATAACTCCTCCAAAACCAAATGTAATTCCAGAATAAAACTGTTGTGCTAAAACTTTATTTTTATAAAGTTGATGTAAATAGCTAATAGCCACAGAGTAAAAAAGAGCAAAACTTAAGGCATGTAAAGATTGTGATAAAAAAAGTATAGGTAAATTTTGAGGGAATAAAAAAACTAAAAACCATCTAATAATAGCTGAGAATATTGTGATTTGTAATAATAAAATAAGATTAAATTGTAAAAGCTTTCCTTGAAAATAGAGCATAATTATCTCAACAATCACACCAAATACCCAAAGGTTAATAGTCATATCTAAACTAATGCCATAACTTGTTTCATATATAGTAAAAAAGTTATAAAAAGCACCAAAGCTTACCTGCATAAATGTAAGCCCTACCCATAGTTGCCAATGGTCTAAAAGTTTTATATCGTTCTCTATAAACTCTCTCTTTTTATCATTTTTTTCTATATTTTGAACAGTTAAAAAAGCGATAATAGCAGTTAAAAATGTAAAAGTAAGAAGATAAAAAAGTGCTATCTCAGGAGAGCTTAAAAACTGAACCAATACAAGTGCCACTAAAATAAAACCGATAGAACCAAAAAGTCTAATCTTTCCATATTTAGTTTTTCCTATCAGTTCAAGAGCTATAACCTCTACATAGGGTAAAATCAATCCCATACCTACACCTAAACCGATATTAGATATAAAAAGAGCATAGAAATTATGAAGTGAAAGATAAAAAGAGATAGCACTCCCCAACATAACAAGTAGAGAAATATTAAAAAGTTTTTTATTAAGTTGAAAACCTTTTGTAAAGAGAAAAGGAAGTAAAAAACGAACCAAAGGAGCTGCTGTAAATATGATGCCAATTTCACTACTTGTATAGTGAAGCATCATAAGAACTTTGGGCATGAAGATAATATATATACCTACTATACCGAAGTAAAAGAAGTAAAAGGAGGCTAGAAGAGGTATCAATATTTTATTTTCCTTTTTTATCTTTAATTATTCTTGTTATACTAACTTAAAAAACAGGAGACCCATCAAATCCAAATCCACTAAATGAGTTAAAACTAGGGTCACTATATCCAGCCATACTAGATTTAGCACGAAGTTTTTCTATATCTGCTTTACTCGATATATTTTGAGGACAGATAAGAGTACATTCATTACAAAGGGTACAAGACCACACTCCATCTGTTTGTATTGTATCTATCATTCTTTTTTCATCTGTTTCACGTTTATCACTTACATATTTCCATATACGAGTGAGACTAAATGGTCCTAAAAAATCCTCATTTACACTAAATACAGGACAAGCACTATAACAAGAACCACAAAGGATACAGTCACTTTGAAGCTCATTTATTTTTTCATTCTCTTGTGTTAAAGGTATAGTTTGTGTGATGGATGAGAGCCAAGCTTTTGCTTTTTTATTTTTTTCATAAGCACTATCCATATTTACAACCAAATCTCTTATTATAGGCATATTTTTAAGAGGTTCTATAAAATCTCCCTCTTGTACTTTATAACTACAAGCTAAAACCTCTTTTCCATTTACACGCATAGAACAACTTCCACACACACTACTTCTACATCCACTTGCAAATGTTAAGGAGCTGTCTTGAGTTGTTTTAATAGTGTTTAAAAGAGCTAATAGAGTAATATCTTCTATACCCTTTACTTCAAACTCAGTAGGAGTTTCTCTTTGGATTGTTATTTTCATTGAATTACTCCCTCTTTATTTATGATAGTATGTTTGGCAAAACTCTCTTTCTCTTGAGGAATATCAACTCTAAAGTGTGCTCCACGACTTTCATCTCTTGCTAATGCACCTATAAGAACAAATCTACTTAGAGTAAGCATATTTATAAACTCTAAAAACTCTATTCTATTTGTATTATAAATCTTTGAATTATCTGTTATACCCATATTTGGTATATCTTTTATAAAATTATCTACTTTTTGAAGTGCTATTTGAAGGGATTTTTTATCTCTTAAAATACTTACATCTGTATAAAATAGTTCTCCTAACTCCTCTCTTATTTTATAAAAATCTATCGTTGGATTTATATTTATATCTATCATTTTTTGGGAAAGTTTAATATCTGTAAAATCTGTTTGATTCTGAGCATATTTTGCAGAGTTTTCACCAACCTGTTTTCCAAAAACAATCAGTTCAAGTAAAGAGTTTCCACCAAGACGATTTGCACCATGAACTCTATGATTTGCACACTCTCCAACAGCATATAAACCCTCTACTTGAGTTTGAGAATTATCATCTACCTCTATACCTCCCATAGTATAATGTGCTACGGGTTTTATAGGGATAAGTTGATGTACTGGGTCTATATTTTCATACAGTTTAGCTAGTTTTCTCTCTTGAGGTAACTCCTCATCTATAAACTGCTCTCCTAAATGACGAATATCTAAAAATACCTCTTCACCCTTTAGTATCTCCCTATGAATAGCACGAGCAACTTCATCACGAGGTAAAAGTTCATCTATGAAACGTTCCCCTTTTGAGTTGAGAAGATAGCCACCAGCACCTCTTGCACTCTCTGAGATAAGTATAGAGGAGTTTTTCAAAGCGGTTGGATGAAACTGTATAAACTCCATATCACTTACTCTTGCACCAGCTTTTAATGCGATAGCGATACCATCTCCTGTGGAAGCAGTAGAGTTTGTTGAGTGTTTATCATATATACGACTATATCCACCTGTTGCAATAATAATAGATTTTGCATTATAACTCTCTATCTCACCTGTTCGAATATTTAAAACTTCTGCACCTATCGCTTTATTATTTTCTGTAATAATCTCTAATAGATAGCGCTCATTTAAAATCTCTATATCAGTTTGAAGCACTCTATCATAAAGTGTATGTAATATTTTTAAACCTGTATAATCTTGTGCATAACAAGCACGAGGAGCTGAAGCCCCTCCAAGTGTTCTTTGAGCAATTTTAGCATCTTTTGTACGACTGAAACAAACACCAATAGAGTCTAACCATTCAATAGCATTAGGAGCTTTTGAACAAAGAAATTGTATCGCTTTTTCATCAGCTATACCATGAGCTGATTTTAAACTATTTTCAATATGAGCTTTTATACTATCTTTAGTTGTATCAAGAACAGCATTTATCCCACCTTGAGCCATAGAGGTTTGAGACCTTGTTGGATACTCTTTTGTAATTATTGTTACTTTTGCACCATTTTCATGAGCGATTAGGGCTGAAGTGAGACCTGCACCACCTGCACCTATTATCAAAATATCTGTTTGCAATTTTTTTCCTGTATTTAAAATGAAATGTATAAGGGGGATTGAGAACTTAGATATATAAGTTCTCAAAAAAGAAGTATTTAAAAAGTGTTTAAATTAAGAAGCATCTCTCATAAATTGAGTTACATCATGACGAATAGATAGATATTCATCTATTTTTCCATTTTCATCGTGAAGAGGAATAACAGTTGTTTGTACATGATAAACACTACCATCTTTTGCAAGATTTTTAATCGTACCATGAAAAACATCTCCATATTTAATATTATCCCATAGCTCTGCAAAAACTTTTGCATCCATATCTGGATGACGAACAATATTATGAGCATGACCTATAAGTTCCTCTCTTTCATATCCAGAGATATCACAAAACTTATCATTTACAAAAGTGATATTTCCTTTTAGGTCAGTTTTTGAGATGATAGAACTATTATCTAAAGCATAAACATATTCAGTTAATTCACTTTTTAATTTTTTCATCTCAGCTAAAGCTTTAATCTCTTTTGCATAGATACCTAAACTAAATAGTAATAAAACAGCTGAACCAATTAAAAGGTTGAAGATAATAGAATCTAACTCTTCACGTAATTTTTCAGATGTTTGAAAAGAGAAAAGGATTACATTATTTATCTCTTGAGTAATATTATTTTTCTTTAGAGCTATCTCAAGTTTTTCTAAACTTTGGTGAGTTGTTTGCAGTAATTTAATATCTCTATTTAAAGTATCTACATTTTTAGATGAGTTTAAACGAACAACATCTTTATATGAACGATTTAGTGTAGATTTGAAAAGATATATCATAAAATTTCTATCTGATGATGTTACAAATTTTTTATGTTTCATATAGTTTTCATAACTTTTTATAGATGCTTTTACTGAAGCATTCATCGTTACTTTATCTTTTTTCATCTTTTCATATATGGACGTTAAGTTTGTCTGTTTCTCATTAATAATTTTAGAGATTCTAAAAAGTCTATCATAACTTAAACCATTCAGAGTATCTAAATAGTTATCGATAGCATCGTTAAGGTGTTTTGTTGAAGCTGTTACCTCATTAACATTAATAGATTGATGTGAACTATCCAGTAAACTTGTATGTTCTCTAAACATCTGTTTAAGTTCATAAGAGAGTTCTTTAAGATTTGTTAGCTCTTTTTCAGCATTATGAATCTCAGTATTTTTATTGATAAAAAAAGCAATAAAAGACAATACAACAAGTGTAATTGGTAGCAGTATCAGGTATTTTTTCAATTTCTTTCCTTAATGAAAATTTAATTACAAGATTATAACATATATCTATTACTATTTTAGATAATTGTACCTAAAAAATAGTATCTTCCTATACGCAAAGAACCAGCGATGACAATAAACCAAATAAAGTTCAATTTCAGAAGTCCAGCCACTAATGTTAAAGGATCTCCAATAATTGGAAGCCAAGATAATAGAAGAGTAAAGTATCTATATTTATGTCCATAAAATAGACTTTTAGAACCAACTTTTGAAGAGTTTAACTTTCTTTTTGTTTTTTCATAAAGCCAATATCCAAATATATAATTTAAGATAATAGCTAAAATATTTCCTGTTGAAGCATAAAGGATAGCCTCTTTTAATGGCATGCCATTATAAAGAGCACTCATAAAAACTACCTCGGAGGAGAAAGGAAAGATAGTTGCTGCTAAAAATGCAGATAAAAGAAGAGTGAGTTCAGACACTTAAGTAAAATTAATCTTCTCTGTATTTTGAGATACCACAGGGTTGATTTGGTGTAGGGGGATGCTCTTTTAAATATCTTAAATCTTCTAGTGTTTGTGTTAAAACTTTTTTTTGTTGTAGGATAGGAAGCATAATATTATCTTTTTCATTAAGAGGAATATTCCAATCTAAAAGTAGTTTTTGTACCTCTTCATCTAACTCAGCTAGTGCATTTTCTATATGTTTTATTGAATTCATAAAAATATTATAGCATCTATTTAGATAACTTTAGATATAATTTCATTCTCAAATTTATGAGAATTTTACGTAAGGAGCTATCGATGCCTAAAATGAAATCGGTAAAAGGCGCTGTAAAGCGTTTTAAAGTTAAGAAAAATGGTCAAATTAAACGTGGTAAAGCGTTTAGAAGCCATATTTTAACTAAACAAGATGCTGCAACTCGTCGTGATCAAAACAGCCCAGCTGTTGTTTCTGATGCAGATGCTGCAAACATCAAGGCTATGATTAACTAAGACTATTTAGTTTTAAATTAATTATAAATCTCCAATTTTTAAAAATTGGGCAAGTCCATACAATTATAATATGGCACCTTGAACATTGTAAGATGTCTGGGTAAAGAAAAAGGAAAAATATGCCAAGAGTAAAAACTGGTGTTGTTCGTAGAAGAAGACACAAGAAGATATTAAAATTAGCGAAAGGTTTTTATAGTGGTCGTCGTAAACACTTTAGAAAAGCCAAAGAGCAAATCGAACGTTCATGGGTATATGCTCATAGAGACCGTAAACAAAAGAAACGTGATTTCCGTAAATTATGGATTGTACGTATCAATGCAGCAGCTCGTTTAAATGGTATGAACTATTCAACTTTTATGAATGGTCTTCACAAATCAGGTATCGAACTTGACCGTAAAATTCTTGCTGATATGGCTATGAATGATGCATCTGCATTTACAGCAGTTGTTGAAGCTTCAAAAACAGCATTAGCAAAATAGATAAATTCCTAAAGGCCTTTTTTATAAAAGGTCTTTGGCTTTATTCTTTCTCTTTTATTATCTTATTAAGATATAAAACTACATTCCCTTTCGAATTATAATAGATACCTAATGAATTTTTTCTTGATACAAAAACACCTCGACCATTAAAAGTTTGTAAATTTTTAAATGTTTCATTTAATATATTAGTATCAAATCCCTCACCCTCATCTGTAATTTGAGTGATAACATAACATCCTGAAGGATGCTCAATTCTATCTATTTTTACAACTATCTTTTTTGAACATTTTGCCTCTTTTTCTAAGAGTGTTTCAAAATAGGTATCATCCTCTAAAAGATTATGTTTTGTTTCTGTATTTATACCAAGATTTCCATGTTCATAAGCATTCATAAATAGCTCTGTAAATACAACACTAGAGGAGTTTATCGGGTCATCTTCTTCTGTAAATTCACTCCATATATTACTATACCACTCATTTGCTCTATCTACATCATCAAGTGTTGATGCAAATGTTTCTGTTACAGATTTTGTATGCTCATAGTTTGGAGAATGTATAAAAATCAATGTTAAATCATCTTCTTGACCATTTACTTTTTCAAAAAAGTTATTTTTAAAATCAGCTTTTGTAAAACTCTTTTTAAAATCTTCCTCTATAAAATCAGCATAGAGTTTGCCTTTGTAAATAGTATCATTTTCAGGAATACCATCAGTATAAATTAGAAATTTTCTAATATCTCTAATATCGTGACTTCCAACATTAAAAGTTGGTTGCCATTTAGATAGAGGAGGATTATTTGATTTGATTTTGATAATGTCACCATCCTTATTTTCCATTAATAGTACAGGCATCGCAAATTTAGAGTAATATATCATCTCTTCATCTTTATTGATTAGAATATAATCAATCGCTAATGCTTCCTCTTCTAATAATATAGGTTTTATATACTCCATAGTTTCATGGATAAGTATACTAAAATCAAAAGCATCGAGAAAAATCATCTTATCTATAATATGGTTTGTAAATGATGTCATAAGCATAGCACTCAAAGATGCTGATAAACCTTTTCCCATACCATCGACCATCAGATAAAAAGTGGTATCTTCATCGATAATTCTAGCACTATAAGCATCTCCACTCATAACATCTAAAGGTTTATATAAAAAGTCAACAAGAGATATCTCATCTTTTCCTATCATCTGATAGTAAAAATCATTCCTAAGAATATTTACCTCTTTGGCAAAAGCAAGATCCTCTTGATAGGAACTATACTCCTCTTTTTCTTGAAGCTCTTTTAACTTTCTATCTCTTTGTTCCTCTAAAAATTGATTTGCTATTAAAACTTTCGATGCACTAATAACCGTCTCGATAACTTCATCTTTATTAATTGGTTTTTTAATGAAATTATTTACATTAAGGCGAAGTGCTTCAATGATAACAGAAACTTCTTCTATCGCAGATACTAAAATAATAGGGATATTACTATTTATTTCTCGCATCTGCTTTATCATTTTTAATCCATCAAGAATGGGCATATCATAATCACTTATAATAAGGTCTATCTTTTGCTTTGAAAATATTTCACAACCCATTTTCCCATTATCTGCAAAAATTATCTTTCCTACTAAATCCTCAAAAATCATATCATACATCATCTGAGTTGTAAGATTATCTTCAACGATTAAAAGAGTAAGAGATTTAATATACTCAAGAACAGAAGAGTTTTCTTCTATATAATCATCGGTCATATTTTAAACTTGTTAATTTCATTTTTCAACTCTTTTGCATCAGAAGAGAGAGCAATAACAGTTTCATCTACTAAAATTCGTAGATGAGTGTTTTTTGATGATAACTGAAGTATATCATCCATACTTGTAATAAGTTGCTTTGTTTTTGTTGCGATATAGGTACTTTGGTGCATAACTGAAGTTGATTTCTCAGTTGTTGTTTCAAGGTTGTATTTTGTTTCTTGAGAGGAACTTATAAGTTCTTGAGTCGACATAGAGATAGTCTCTATATTTTTAGAAGTAAGGTCTGTTCCTTCTGAAATTTCATCTATATTTTGAGTGATAAGGTTGATGTTCGCACCTATCTCTCCTAAAGAGTGCTGAGTTCTTTCCGCAAGTTTTCTTACTTCATCTGCGACAACAGCAAAACCACGACCATGTTCACCAGCTCTAGCAGCTTCAATAGCTGCATTTAATGCTAGTAAATTTGTTTGATTTGCTATATCTGAAATAATACTAAGAACATCTTGAATATTTTTAGCTTGTTGCGTTAAAGAGGAAACTTTTGAAGAGAGTTCATTTTGATGAACATTATTATCCTCTATATTTACTATAACTGTATTAAGCTTATTGATAAATTCATCTAAAACATCAAAAGTGCTTTGTAAATCTTCAGTTACTGCAACAGAAGATTCTTCAACATCATCTAGTTTTGCACCTATCTCATCTACTAATGTATTTATCTCATCTATCTTTTTATCGGAACTATCGCTATTTTGCTCTAACTCTACTACAACATGTGAAAGTTTTTCACTTTGTTCTAAAGTTGCAGAGGAGATATTAACAGCATGATGTAGAGTTGATTTGAAAGTTGTTACCATATTATTTAAGGCTAAGGAAATATCAGATATTTCATCTTTACCCGTAACGATAATACTATAAGTTAAATCAAGAGAATCGGAAACATAGTTGATTTTTTGAAGTGAGCTTGTTACACTTCGATTAACACCTTTGTTAATTGTAAATATACTTATAAAAATTAAAATTGTAAAAATAAGATAACTAGCTATCATTAGTCCAGCTTTCTCTTTTGAAGTTAATGCAATTCTTTCTAAAAGTGCTGTATTTTTAAGAAAAATATCATCATCAACTTTTTTAAGTAAATTTATCTTTTTTGTTATTGTTTGAAACCAAACAACACTATCGATGCCAAAATTACCACCAATAGAATTTTTACTTGCTATATCTCTCATTCTATTTACTTCTCTAACTGAAGAAGCATTCATCGTTAATTTGTAAAAAGATTTTACATCATCATTTGCCATCGCTAATGATGATTCTAAAAAGGCATTTTGTTCTGCAACTAGAGTTATCCATTTTGCAAACATCCCTGTACCAAATTTATCAGAAGCAAAAGTAGCACTTAAAACTGCTCTTTCTATTCCAGCTCTCTCTTTAGATTTTAAAAAGTTTGCATAGCTGTCAAGTGCTTTTACAAGTTCAGGTGTTCCAGCCAATTTAGCAGATAAAGAGATAATATTAAGGATTTTTTTATTCATTGTTGAATAGTAGGCTACCTCATTTTTTACACTTATATCCAAATTAATAATTTTAGAACGAATAGTATCAATTCTGTTAATATCATTTTGAAATGCAAATATTTCTGAAGTAAGTTTTTCTGAAAAGAGAGTTAAGTCTAAACTATTAAGATAAGTAGTTAATTCAGAATTTCTCAAATCTGTTAAAACTTTTTGCTTAGGAAGAATAAGAGTAAACTTTTTCCCTTTTGAACCTAAGAACCCAGCACTAGCACCACGCTCTTTTTGAGTTTCATGGATTAAAAGACTCAGTTTTTGAGAAAGTATATTTAACTTTTGAGCCTTTTTAATGGTAGATTTTTCATTATAAGCTTTGTTTATTGTTAAACCAAGAATAACTAAAGAAAAAGTTACAACTAAGAAAAGGATTATGTTAAGTTTATACTTAATCGTCATTTTTATGCCTTTCTAGCCTTGAAAACTGATGTTAGATTAAGGTCGCTTAATAGCTCTAAAAGTTTAGCATTTCCTATATTCATCTGAATATTTACTTTATCTTTTAAGATAAGTTTATTAAAATAACCGATTACAGATGATGTAATAGATAAAGAATCTATAATATTGATAGTAAGGCTTTTATTTCCTTTAATAAGATCAGCAGACATTTTAATCTCTTGAAAGTCTTTAACACTTTTGATGTTACCTTTTATTGTTATGACATTAGCAGAAGTTGAAATTTCCATATATATTCCTTGTAAAATTATTGCATATTCTAGTACGAAGATGATTAATATTAACTAAATTTTGTGATACTTTGGAGCCATTCTTTCATTTTTGCTTCATAACCGATAGCTTTTAACTCTATAAAACTAAATCTTTTAGATATATAGCTTTGTTTTATAAAACCACCATAATTATGAGGATTCAGATAATTTTTATTATGTGCTTTAATATTATCTGGAATAGAAAGATTTAAACCATTTTGTATCGCTTGTATCGCTTTATTTATAGCAAGATAAGAGGAGTTTGATTTTGGAGAAGCACACAAATAAACGACAGCTTGAGCTAAAATAATTCTAGCTTCAGGATACCCAATTTTTCTTACACTTGTTAAGGTTGAAGTACATAAAGTCAAAGCTTGAGGATTAGCATTTCCAACATCTTCACTTGCCAAAATCACTAAACGACGAGCTATAAATTCAGCACTCTCCCCTCCCTCGATAAGAGAAGCTAAATAGTAGATACTAGCATCCACATCTGAACCGCGGATAGACTTTATAAGTGCAGATGTTAAATCATAGTGAATACCAGCTTCACTTGTTCCTGCTTGAAGAGCATTTGGACGTAAAGATTTTAGATTTTGTATAGTTATAGTTTTACTTAAATTTGCACTAAACTCTAAAAGTTTTAACATAGCTCTTGCATCACCCCCACTACTTAAGATAAGATAGTTTTTTGCTTCATCATCACAAATAAGATGAGCTTTTAAAATAGCTTTTGTCGCAAGTTGAAAAAGTGCATCGTTGGATAGGGCTTTAAGTTCAAAGAGCATAGAGCGAGAACGAATGGCTGATGTTAGAGAGAAAAAAGGGTTTTCAGTAGATGCACCTATGATTAACACACTATTATTTTCCATAACAGGCAACAAAACCTCTTGCTGATTTTTAGAGAGTCTATGCACTTCATCTATAAATATAAGAGGTTTTTGTAAACTATTTTTATATTGTTCAAATATCTTTCTAAGTTGCTCAATTTTAAATGTAGTTGCATTCAGTTCATAAAAGGGGAAATCGATTGTTTTTGCGATAATTCTAGCTAAAGATGTTTTTCCTGTTCCCGCTGGGCCATAGAAAAAACTATGTCCCAAAACAGCTTTTTGTGTCAAAACTCTAAGGGGTGCATCTACACCACTTAAATGTTCTTGACCAACTAAACCATCAAAAGAGGTTGGACGAAGAAGAGAGGTAAAATCCATATATCTATTTTTTTATCTTCTTTTTATTACCAGCTTTTTCACGAGCAAGTTTTTCATCAGCTTTCATAAAAGTAAAGAGTGCAGAGTATTCACTTCTTGTTAAAAATCTTGTTTTACCTGTTGGCAAGTTATTTAATTCTACCTCTGCAAAACTAAGACGTTTCAAGTCAGCTACCTCTGTACCAAAATGTGCAAAAAATCTTCTAATTTCACGATTTTTCCCTTCTGAGATAGCGATTTTTAAGATAGAGTAGTTATGCTCATTTTTTTGGATTTTATACCCTAAAAATGGAGCAAAACTCATACTTGTAACTTTAGAGTGAGAGTGACCACCAGCTGTTGCATCATCTAACTCTAAGCCATTCATCATAGCATCCTCTATCTCTTTAGTTACTTCACCTTTTATTTTTACTTTATAGATACGTTCAAGTCCCGAACCCATTAATGCAGTTGCAATTTTAGAAGCATCTGTTAAAAGTAAAACACCTTCAGTAGCATAATCTAAACGCCCAACTGGGATAAAATGTTTATATTTTGCATCTAAACCATCGTATATAGTTTTACGTCCACGGGGGTCACTTTTTGTTACAAGTTCCCCTTTTGGTTTATTATAAACAATAACTGTATATTTATCTCTTGGTGTTACCTGTTTACCACTTACATAAACAATAACCTCTTTCTCATCAACTTGTGTTGCTGGATTTTCCTCTATCTCTCCATCTACTCTTACATAACCATCTTGAATAGCTTTATCTGCTTCACGGCGAGAATAGCTTGAATGGTGAGCGATATATTTGTTTAATCTCATCATATTAGTGAGTCCTTAAATTGGAATAATTAAGCTTATTATATCTTTTTTACTTCTATTTTGTGCATCTACTTACTGTTAAATTTCCCTTATTTTTCTTTAAAATCTTTTTTGCTTTAATATGTTTAATTTTTTTGAGTTCTTGAACAGTTTTTAAGCAGTGTTTTTTTCGATATTTTATAATAACTTTTGCTTTTCTTTCTCCGACAGCTTTTAATGTCCGTAACTCTTTTATAGTTGCTGTATTGAGGTCAATAGCACCAAAGAGGGTGTTAATAGTTAATATAAATAGTATTAAAAATTTCATTTAGAAAACCTTTTATTTAATTTGAAAAATAGTAGTATAACAATAGTACCTAATTTATCAATAAAATAATCATAAAATTAGAACTTAATGCTATAATACACTTTCAAATAATAGATTTCTTGCAAAAATTATATTAATACGGCCACCTATTAAATTTAAAACTATGAGCTTTTCGAGATAAATTAACTTTTATAGTTTTACAAGAAGGCTAATGAAAGACAAAGGAAAAAACTCTTAGCATGTTAAACAATACTTCTTTTAAATATATAAATAAAAAAACTATCTTTCAAATAGACAAATTTCTAATACTTTTTTTAATAAACTCTCTATTTTTTTTTAATGGTTGTGAAAGTTATAATGATATTATTGAAGATCCCCCTTCTGTTGTAGGAAATATAAACGACAAAGATGAATGGTATAAAACTGAAAAATCTGAACCTATAATAATGTACATTAATTTTGACGACCCAAATGAAAATTTATGTGCTTCTGCTATTGATATATTAGATGCTAAAACAAGAGATAATGAAGCTAAAACAATAGATATTAATGCTGATGCACATGCTGTTTCTGATCTATTAAAAAATTCTGATGATAGAAAATGTACATTTGAAGATATAAATAATGATTTAGATCCTATAGATAATTATATTCCTCTATTACATGTTAATATGAGTACTTCTGACTTTAATACAACTACTTTAAATAATGCTACCTTTAAAATTAAGGGTGGTTTTACTAGAAGAGCCACTCAAAAATCATATTCTTTAAAACTTGATTCGAAAGAGTCTCTCTATTTAGAGCAGAGAAAATTTATGCTTACAAAATCTGAATCAGATAGATCTCGTTTAAGAAATAAAATTGCTTTTTCTCTTTTTAGAGAGATACCAAATATCACTAGTTTACAAGTAAATTTTATTCATTTGTTTATTAATGGCGAGGATTATGGTTTATTTAATCAAGCTGAAGCTATGAGAAAGGAGTTTCTTCTTCATAGAGGTTGGAAATCGGAAGATCATCTTTATAATGCAAATAATTTCTTTTTTCAAGATTTGGATGTATTTCAGCTTAATGCAGATGGAGAACCGTTAGATCCAGTTGGATTTAATAATATTGTTGAAATTAAAAATGGAAAAGATCACACTAAATTTGTTGAAATGATTAAAGCTATAAATACGACATCAAATATAGATAGTGTTATTGAAAAATATTTCAATAGAGACAACTATTTAACATGGTTGGCTGTCAATCTTCTTTTAGGTGAAAAAGATGCTATTCAACATAACTTTTATCTTTATAATCCAATAAATAGTAATAAATTTTATTTTTTACCTTGGGATTATGATGGAGCATGGGCTCCTCAAAAGTATCTTTCTAGAACAGAGTATGGCATATCAGTTTGGTGGAGTGTTTCTTTACATAAAAAGTTTTTCTCTATACAAAAAAATTTAGATGATCTATATGCAATGACAGATCTTATACGTAAAAAATATATTAACAATAAAAATGTTCAATCTATTGTAAATAAATATATAAATATAGTAGTTCCTTTTCAGAATAGACTTCCAGATTCTATAAAAAACTCTCCTGAGAGTTGTAAAACAACTGCTAATAGTTTAGTTTCTAATATTCAAGATAATATAGATTTATATAAAAGTACAATTGGTTCTCCTATGCCTTTTACACAGTTTGCTTCTTATGATGAAAATAGTACAATATTTTCCGCACATTGGGAAGAATCTATTGACCTTGAAAAAAATCTTATAGTATATGATTTAGAACTATCATCTGGAACACCAGAAAATATTATTTTAAAAAAGAATGGGATTTTAGAACTGGATTTTAGTCAAAAAATTTCACTCTCTTCTGGTAAATATTATTTAAAAATTATTGCAAGAGAAAAAGAAAATCCTAGGCACTATCAATTAGCTTATGATAAAATTAAAGTTAATGATATACACTATTATGGTGTTCTAGAATTTATAGTTAAGTAATTATTAGGATATAGTATTGAATAAAGAAAAAAAAGAGAAGTTATCAAAATTAGTAGGAACTTTTTTCCGAAATGCCTTACGTTCAAATCTTGACTTAACAGCTTTAGCTGATACAAAAGCTGGAATATTAATATCTATTAATGGATTTATTTTAACAGTAAGTGTAACAGCTGTTGGTTTTTCTTCTCAAAACAATATGATGAAATTTGCATTTATCTCTATTATATTAACCTCTTTAGGTTCTATCATTTTTGCTGTTTTAGCTGTAAAACCTAGAAGAAAAGAGCATCTTGTTAATAAAGAACATTTAGAGGGATATGATAGTCTTTTATACTATCAGGATATGGCTGATTTATCTCCTAATGAGTATTCTAAAGAGATGAATAGAGTCCTTTTTAGCTCAGAAGAATCGAAAGAGGAGATGATAACTCATCTCCATATTTTAGGTGTAGAGATTAAGAAAAAATATTTTTGGTTGGCTCAAGCATATACATTTTTCTCTTTTGGGTTAATTGTAACTGCATTTTTAATCATCTATGCTCTTTTATATGAAGAGGAAACAGCTATATACAACTTAAATAAGGGTGATGTAGTTTATAAAAAAGAGAAGTTTTATAATGTTTTTGAACCATCAGGTGCTACAACTATGCCAGATGGAAAGATTTTAATTGTTGAAGATGAGAGTAGCGCACACTCTTTAAAACTTTTAGAGGTAGAATCTACAAATAATATTGTTGAGATAGGTAATCTTTATCTTACAAAAAAAATTAAAAAGATATTTAAAAAAGAGATAGAGGACCTTGAGGCTATTACATCTGACAATAATATCATCTATGCTATCACATCATTTACACAAACGAAAACTCATAAAGTAAAAAGTGCTAGAGAAAAATTGATTATGTTCACTTATAATGATGGTGCTATTAAAAATCTATATATTTATAGAGATTTAAAAAAGAGTTTATATACTACTTTTCCTAAAATCTTTCAAAATAATCTTTTTACATCTAACAATATTAATATAGAAGGTTTATCTTTTAATAGTAAAACTCATGATTTAATGATAGGTTTTCGAGCACCTATCTCTGATGGAAAAGCATTATTAGTATCTATTAAAAATCCTAAAGAGATATTTTTAGAAAAGAAAAAGCCAATATTTTCAGAAGTTATTAAATTAAACTTGAATGGTTTAGGGATTAGAGATATTACATTTGATGAGCAAAAAGATGGCTATTGGATAATTGCAGGTGGTAGCAATAATAGAAATAGTAATTTCCAATTATGGTTTTGGGATAGAAAGAACCTGAAGGTAGAACGTGTAAAAAATCATCCAAACATAGGGTTTGGTGAGGGTATTACGGTGATAAATAGAGATTCAAAAAATGTAGGCTTATTAATATTGGAAGATAATGGTAAAAAACCTAATAAATCTGCAGATTATATAGTGATTGATAGGGATAGTTTATGAAATTTTTAATACTGTTAATTGTAACAATGAGTTTATATGGAGCTATTCCATCTAAAGAGACCTGCTATACTGTTCAACTTTTAAGTAAATCAAATACAGAAAAAAATAAAAAATCATTTGAAGAGACTCTTTATCCCAAAAATTGTAAAATTATGGAAATTGGTCATTCTCTAACTGTTAGATGTGGCTGTGTTGATAGAAAAAATAAAGCACGAGAAATATTAAAAGATATTCAATCACAATATAAAGAGGCTATTGTGATGACAACATATAGTTATAGATTTAAAGATACTAAAAAAGAAGAGATAGAGTCTATACAAATAAAAAAAATAGTAGATATTAAAAAAGATAAAGATATTAAAAAAGATAAAGATATTAAAAAGAAAAAAAAGATATTAAAAAAAATTAAAGTTATTAATAATGAAAAGTTAGATAGTACAGAAATTATTGTAACTTCTTTTGAAGATGATGAAGTTACAATGATTGAACATATTAAAGAACGAAAAAAGAATGAAAAAAGAACGAAAAAAGAACGAAAAAAGAATGAAAAAAGAATGAAAAAAGAACGAAAAAAGAATGAAAAAGAAATTAATCAAAAGAAATTAAAAAAAATTAAATATGTTAAAAAAAGAGGTGAAAGACATTTTTATGATAAATATATAAACCTTTTAGAGAGTAAAAAAGGTTATGGTTCGTTTGATTATAGATATAGATTTGGAGCTCAATTTAGTTATGATATGGCTTATGTAAATGAAGCAGACATCTCCTATGATGAAGATGATTGGAGAAGAGTAAGAGCTTTTCATAAAGGAAGCTTTTTTGATGAAACTCTATTTTATGAGATAGAGTATAGCTTTTTAGGGGAAGGAGCCTATAAAGATGTTTTGATTGGATATGAAAATAACTTTAACTCTATCAATACAAAATATAGAGTTAAAATTGGAAATATTAAGATACCTTTTTCACTTGAAACATACACAAGTTCAAAATATACGATGTTTATGGAACGCTCTTTAAATGATGCTTTTTCCATGGGTAGAAAACTTGGTGGAGAACTTCTTTTATCTACAAAACTTGGTGATAGTAGAATAAACCTTTTTCTAGCAACTTTTACTAACTCTATAAATGAAAAGATAGATAGTGAGGTAAATATGCCAGGATATGCAACTCGATTAACTTATGCCTATAAGATAAATGAAAATCATCTTTTATCTCTAGGAGGGGCTTTTCTCTATCAAGATATTAAAGAGGAAAATATAAAGTTTAAACAGGGTGCAGAATCAAAATTTATTTTAAATAAATATGTTGCAACAAAAGTAAAAAATATCTATAATACTAAAAAAACAAATATGGAATTTTTATATATTAACAATAAACTTTCAATCCAATCAGAATATAGTAAAATAGTAGTAGATTCTCAAAATGATATATATAGTTTTGATGCTTATTATATACAAGGTAGTTATTTTTTACTAGGAAATGGACGAAAATATAAATTTAATAGCTCTACTCTAGGAAATGTAAAACCATTAAAAGGTGGAGCTTTAGAAGTTGCTTTTAGATATGATTATATAAATTTAAGCGATGATGGAAAAACAGGTTTAAAACCTGAAAATGGTGGAACACAGATAGACTATACCTATGGTCTAAATTGGTACTTAAGTAAAGAGTTTAAAGTTACTCTTAACTACATCGTGGCTCAACCTGATAGTGAAGATTATGATGGACTCTATCAAGTCGTTCAAGCAAGAGCATTATTTGCTTTTTAAAACAAGGATTTTAGATGAAAATATTTAAAAAGATAGCATTACTATTATTTATTTTATCGGTAACAGGTTGTTCAACTGCAGTTATTACTGCGACTAATAAATCATTACCAAAAGTATATGTAGACCATAACGCAACTCATAATGAGAAACGTTCTATTAAAATAACAATTTTTAGATTAAATAACTATACAGATACACCACGTGCAGGATTAAGAGCTTCCAATATTATGGAAGGACTCCTACTTACAAGAGGTTATAAAATAAATAGTCATATCAATGACAAAACTCCATCATTAAAAAAAGCTAGAAAAATTGCAAAAGCAGATAAATCAAAATATTTTATGTATGGTGGAGTAAGTGAGTGGAGATATAAAACAGGGATAGATGGAGAACCTGCCGTAAGTCTTCAATTTACTCTCTATAAAACTAAAAATCTTAAAAAAGAGTGGAGTGCTACTGGTTCAGATAGTGATTGGGGTAATGCTTCCATTGGTACTACGGCTCAAAACCTTATAGATGAAATGTTTCTTTACTAACTAGGAGATACAGATTTGGATCTACAATCAAAAAGTAGTAGTATTAAGGCTAAAAAACGTACAGATGTAAAATCTAAATTAGATCAATTTTTTAAAGTTTTACATGACCACTCATATTCTGAAACAATTATAATTATAACTATTTATCTTGTTGCTGGATATTTAATAGACCCAACAGATATATGTTTAGTAAATGGTGAAGTCTCCTATGTTATCATTATTTTAATGATAATAACTCTTTTTCATGGTTTTGAAAACGGTATTTTAGCTGTTTCTATGATAGCTCTTGCTATGTGGATATTTTATGATGTTTTACCCTATTTAGATTTTTTAATTGCTCTAATGATGACAATGGTTAGCGGTGAATTTCAATTTTATTGGACAAAAAAGATAGAAAAAGCAGAGATATCTTCGATTTATAGTGCAAATAAACTAGATGAACTTTCAAAAGCTTTTTATAGTTTAAAAATTTCTCACGACCAATTAGAAAAGAATTATGTTGTAAAACCGATGAGTATTAGAAACTCTATCGAAGAGATTATAAGTATGAATCTTGAAACAAATGAAAATGAAAATATAGAAAATAAAAATCATGATTATTATATGAACTTCTTAGGATTACTAGAAAAATCGTTTAATGTAAATAGTGCTATTCTCATATATAAACTCGGGCATGATAAAGAGAAATTTTTTACTTCAAAGACTGTAGATATTGTCTTTGGTTCTTATACTGAAAAAGTGGAAAGTTCTTTAGTTTTAGAAGATTATTTGGTAGATAAAAGTTTAGCCCATAAAATCCCAGTATATGTAAGTGATGAGTCTGGAGAGCCAACAGCAACTTTAGATACTGATAGTGATTATATTGCAGCTATTCCTGCTGTTATCGATGGTGAACTTGTTGCAATTCTAGCCATTAAAAGAATGCCATTTATGTCTTTTAATAGAGAGGTACTTACTTCTATCACTATTTTATTAGAGTATTTTGCGATTGAGATAGGGCATAAAGAGATACTAGATAACCTAGATACTTTACAAATTATTCCTGAGAAAGATTTTCGTTTTGAATATGCTCGTTTAAGATTTCTGTTTATAAAAAATGGTGTAGACTCAACAGTTTTAATTTTTAAAATTGACAAGGAACTTCAATCAGCTCGTATATATGAAAAAGTAAAAAAGATGTTACGCTCCTTAGATAGAGTTACATTAGTTGAGGAAAATGGTTTTTATTATATTGTTTTGCTTTTTCCTCTACACGATAAAGCTGCAGCTGAAGGATACTATAATCGTTTAATGTCATTTTTAGAAGATGATGATGCAAAATTTGATTTTATGGCATTTAGTATGATAGAAAACAAGCTTTTAAATAAATATTTAAAAGAAGATGCAAAAGGGTATTATAATCGTTTAATGTTTCTGTTTAATGAGTTAGAGGAAACAAAGTTTGATTTTACAACTTTCAATCAAAAACATCAAGAACTTTCATTAGAATATTTAAGTCAAAAAAATGATAGCTAGTTTTATTCTTTTTGTTGAAAATAATTTTGTAATTCTTTTTTTTGTTCATATAGCACTTAGTCTCATTATGGCTGAATTTTTATCTGACTTTACAAAAAAAAGATTTGTAAAAAATACAAAAAAAGTAAGAGAACAAGATGAAGTAAGAGTACAGATAGTTGAACAAGAAAGTGCTATCTTTAAACTATTTTTTGAGGTTTCCTTACATAAACACAATGCTATTACAAGTCGAGTTTTTCTTTTCTTTTTTAATTTTACCATCCCTCTTTTTGGAATCTTTACATCAACTTGGATTATGTACTATCTTATGAATATAACATATTCTAAAAAAGTTGAAAATACAAATATTTTAAACCTTGATGAGTTTGGTATGGGATTTTTAAAGGTTGAGAGGATGTTTGGAGAGGGTTCTATGTCTGATTTAATGACAAATACCCATGCTCCAAAATCAAAAAAATTGATGGCTCTTTCCTCTTTATCTGCAAATCTCTCTCCTGCAAATCTAAAAATTATAAAAAATACTCTTTTTAGTACAGATGATGAGATTCGAATGTTTGGGTATGCTATTATCAACAAAGCAGAACAAAAATTAAGTGCAAAAATGAATCTTTATTTAGATATCTTTAATGCAGAAAATGAAAAAAAAGAGGAAGATAGAGATAAAGAAAAGTTAGCACACTCAGCGAAAGAGCTAGGGTTTTTATATTGGGAGATGGTTTATATAGAGTTAGCCCACGATAGTTTAAAAGATAACTTTTTAGAAGAGGTAATAAAATATATAGCTATCGCAAAAGAGTTTTATGAGGATGGGGTCAATAGAGTCTATGAAAATGTTCTTAGGTATGAGCTTAAGTTACAAGAGAGAAAAGATGATGAAGAGCAAGATAAGATAAAATATCAGCAAGCATTTGATAGATTGGCTTTAGAAAAACGAGAATATGATAACTATAACAATATCGCTACAAGATTATATGTTTTAATGGGTCGTGTTTATATGTATCAAAAGAAATTTAAAAAAGCAGCTAATGAATTTATCATCGCTCAAGAGATAGATACAGCAGAAGCTTCATTTGTTTTACCCTATTTAGCTGAAGTAAATTTTTTACTTGGTAATTATCAAAAAGTACATCAGATAATGAAACAAGCGAAAGATTTGGAGTTTAATGCTACACTCTATCCAATAGCTCAACAATGGAAGGTATCTTAATGCACTATAATGAAAAAAGAGTTAAAGAGATTCAAGAAAAAAATAAAATATGGAAAACACTCAAAGAGGAAGAAAAACAAGCAGAGTTACAGAGTAGAAAATGTCCTGATGGTGAATATGTAGATATTATGCTCTTTTCAGAAGGAACTTTTCCCTATGTAAAGGGTGGTGTTTCTTCATGGATTTTACAACTGATTCAAGGTGTTCCCGAATATACTTTTGGAGTTGTTTTTGTTGGAGCATCTGAGTATGATGAAGAGGGTAAAAAGATGGAGATAGGGTATGTTTTACCTGAAAATCTTATCCATATAGAGGAGCATTATCTTTTTGATTTTAAAGCAGATTTGAGTGCGAAAAGAATTAAAGGGAGTAAAGAGGGTTTTGAATCTATTGAAGTTTTATATAAAGCATTCAAATCTGGAGAGAGAGATATTCCAGAGATGCTTCAGAAAATAGATTTTTATATGAAAGATGTAACATTTTCCGATTTTTTATATTCAGAACGTTCTTGGGAATTTATAAATAAATCTTATATGGAAAACTGTCCAGATGTTCCTTTTGTGGATTATTTTTGGACATTAAGAAATATTCACAAACCTATATGGGTTTTAGCCAAAATTGTTGAAGGTATGCCTGAAACCCGGATTTTTCATGCTCCATCAACTGGTTATGCAGGGTTTATTGGTGCTTTAGCATCCTATACAAGAGATAGACCATTTTACTTAACAGAACATGGTATATATACAAGAGAGCGAAAGATAGATATGCTTTCTGCTGATTGGGTAGAGTATAAAAAACCTAGTTTATTACAACAACCTGAAGAGTATAACTATATAAAAAGAATGTGGGTTAACTTTTTTGATAAAGTTGGTACTTTTTGTTACAACCGTTCTAACTATATACTTTCACTTTTCGCTGGAGCTCAAAAAATTCAGATAAACTTTGGCGCAGATGAAAATCGTACTATGGTTATTCCAAATGGTGTGGATGTTGATGGATTAAAAGCAACTATGGTAAATAGGGAGAAAGTTTTACGTCCTATTATTACTCTTATTGGTAGAGTTGTTCCTATTAAAGATATTAAAACTTTTATTCGTGCTATTAAGATCACCTCTGAAAAAATTCCAAATGTTGAAGCATGGTTAGTTGGTCCTGTTGATGAGGATGAAGAGTATGTAAAAGAGTGCCAGCAGATGGCTATATCTTTGGGTCTGAAACAGAAAATGCAGATTTTCAATGGAAACCATAGTAATCTCACTCCAGCAGAGATAGAAGCATTGCCAGATACTATTAAACTCTATGGTTTTAGTAATATTAAAGATATTTTACCAAAATCAGCACTTCAAGCACTCTCCTCTATTAGTGAAGGAATGCCTCTTGTTATATTGGAAGGATATGCTGCTGGTGTTCCTTGTGTGGCTACATCTGTTGGAAGTTGTAGAGAGCTTATAGAGGGTGCTATCGATGAGAAAGATATAGCTATGGGTGTAGCTGGTGCAGTATGTGGTATCGCTGACCCTCAAGCCTTAGCAGATGAGTATATTCGACTTTTAGATTTTGAAAATGGTGATTGGCAAAGAGCACAAGATGCTGCAATAGAAAGAGTTGAAACATATTATAGACAGGAGATGTTTCTAAAAGATTATAAAGACCTCTATGATGAGGGAATTAATCTAACTTGGGATGAGTTAAAAGTAAAAGTATATCCCTATTATCTTCCAAAAAAGATACCCTATCCAAAAATGATGTTAAAAAAGTTTGATGTTATACATTACTCTATCTCTAAACCAGTAGAGAGTTAAAGATGGCAGGAATAGGTTTTGAACTTCGAAAAGTATTAAAAGGAGACAGACTTCTCTCTTTAGCTAAAGTCTATGGATATTCAGCTATTTTAAGCTCTGGTTCATGGGTTTTATCTATCTTAGCAATTGCCATTGTTGGTTTACTAAATGTTGTAAACTATGGAGAACAAGCTGAGGCTTTTAAACTTCAAGTTGTTATCACATATTCTATTGCATTAGCTTCTAGTTTAGTTATTACAGGATTATTACAACTTCCATTTACACGCTATATGGCAGACCTTGGATATAAAAATAAGGAAGATGAAATACTTCCCTCCTATTTTGGAGCTATTTTTTTAGCATGGATATTAGGTATCCCTTTTGTTGTCCCTCTCTATATATGGATTTTTCCAGAGCAAAGTGTGTTTTTCATAACGACTGCCGCAGCAACATTTCTTATCTTATGTGGTGTATGGATATCTAGCATATTAGCTGCAAGTTTAAAATATTATCATGGTGTTATTTGGGCATATTTTCTTTCTTATGCTTTTATTGTAATACTGACTTATTTTAATGGTGATAATTTAGAAATGTTACTTCTTATCTTTTTTGCTGGTAATACAATATTACTTACAATTTTAATGACATTTATTGTAAAAAGTTATGATTCCTCTATCTTTATTAAGATAGAGTTTTTTTTAGCACCAAACTTTTACTGGACATTAGCAATAGCAGGACTTACCTATAATCTTGGTTCTTGGGTAGATAAATTTATATTTTGGTTTCACCCTGCTACTGGTCAAGCAGTCTTGGGAAAATTTCACTCTTCCATAGTATATGATATGCCTATTTTCTTAGCTTATATGTCTATTTTACCTGGTATGGCTATATTTTTCTTTAGACTAGAAGCCGATTTTGCAGAAAAATATGAACTCTATTATGATGCTGTAAGAAGCGGTGGAACATTAGGCACTATACGAGGGTATCGTGCAGAGATGGTAGATATTATCCGTCATGCAATTCGTGAGATTTTAATGATACAAGCGATTATAGATATACTTCTATTTTTAACTGCACCCTATGTATTTAATCTTTTAAATATTCCTCAACTCTATTTAGGATTACTTTACATATTAACAGTTGGAGCTTTATTACAAGTTGGTTTTATGTCTGTTTTAGCGATACTCTATTATTTAGATAGAAAAAAAGTTGCCATGTGGTTATGTATACTCTTTTTTGTAGGAAATGGAATTTTAACACTTATCTCTATAGATTTAGGACCAGCATTTTTTGGATATGGTTATACAATAGCTCTTTTAATAGCTTTTTTAACAAGCTTATGGGTTCTAAGAGAAGAGATAGATAGGTTGGATTATGAAACATTTATGTTGCAGTAAGTTTATATTTTTAGCAGTTTTTTTTGTAAATTCTTTATTTGCATCTCTTCACGATAAGAGTGCAATTTTTTATTATGGTAAAAATATATCGTATCCAATGGTTGGAATTCACGATTATATAGTTGTTAAAGCAAAAAATACAAATACTTATTCTCATGGTTTTAATGTATATAAAAATAAAATTTATGCAAAGGTAAATGTCAATAAATATATAGAGAGTGAATATACATTAACAAGTGAATTAGAGATAGATATAGAGGAAAAAATAGAACAGGGATTTGTAAATTTTTTATTTGATGCAGATAAAATTTTAGATGACCAAAAAGAGTTAGCACTATTTATTGAAAAATTTCATAAAAATCATCCAACTTTTAAATTGATGTTACATAGTGATTTAAAGTTTATGAATAGCATTTCTCCTTTTGTAGATGTACTTTTAGTAGAGGAATATCTAAAAAAAGATATAAAAGAGATAGAATCTTTAGGATTAGATATTATAGATATTGAATTTGAATTTGAAGAAAATTTAAAGAAGAATAGTGAAAAGATTATAAAAAAAATAAAAAATAAAAAGATGATACCATATATCACTAATAAAACATTTGATATATATGGGAAATCTTCTAAAAATGCTATTAAACGGGAAATATTTACATTAATTAATGAAAGTAAAATAGATAGAATGGTTCAGTCTCCCCATCAACATGGGGCATTACCTTTAGAATATATGGGTTATATCCAAACACTTTATGATATTAATAAAGGATTACCAGATACAAATAAAATGGATCGTTATGCAGGTGTTTTAATATGGTTAGACATAAATTATAGTGATTCTTCCAAATTTATTAAATGGATTAAATCTTTAATAAACAGAAATATTAAAGTTGTTTTTATGGGAAATTTTGGTGTAAATATTGATAAGTTTTTATTAAAACAACTTAATATCGAAATAATAGATAGTGATCACACTATAACTAGTCGAAAAAGAATTATAACACAAGATGAGATGATAGGTTTTGAGAGTGAACCATCATTAAATGAAAATAGTTTATATTTAGTACCTAAAAAGGCTAAACCACTTTACACTTATGAAGATACACATCATCTTAAATCTGTTCCATCTGCTATTACTCAATGGGGTGGATATGTTATGTACGAATCTCTTATGGTAGAGTTTAATGAGGAAAATTTATGGGTTATAGACCCTTTTAAATTTTTTAAAGAAGCTTTTCGTTTAAAAACACTTTTAGTTCCTGATACAACAACTGAAAATGGGAATAGATTTCTTTTTACTCATATAGATGGTGATGGTATCATGAACTATGTAGAATCTAATCCTAAGCTAGTCTCAGGAGATATTATTTTAAAAGAGATATTAAAAAAATATAAAATCCCTCATTCTGTATCTGTAATTGGTGCAGAGATTGACCCAGCAGGGCTATTTCCTAAACTCTCTGAACGTTTAATAAATGTTGCAAAAGAGATGTATAAACTTGATAATGTTGAGGCAGTAACACACACTTTTACACATCCTTTTAAATGGGATAAAATTGTAAACAATCATCTAAAGAAAAAATATAGATTAAAAGTGAAACATTATGATTTTTCCTTAGAAAGAGAGATTACACAAAGTCTTGACGAAATCAATAAAGATTTAGTTCCACCAAATCGTCCTAAAGCAAAAACAGTATTTTGGACAGGTAACTGTATGCCCCAGATTAATGCTTTAGAGTTAGTCTATAAAAATAGATTTTTAAATATTAATGGAGGAGATACTTTTATCACAAATGCTAATCCATGGCTTTCCAATATTGCTCCTATCGGATTAGAAAGAGGAGATTATTATCAGATATATACAGGAGCTCAAAATGAAAATATATATACACATGATTGGTTAGGTCCATTTTGGGGATTTAAAAAAGTAGTTCAAACATTTAAACTTACAAACTCACCAAGACGATTTAAACCGATAGATATTTATTATCATCTTTATTCTGGTTCAAAAATAGCTTCATTAAATGCTCTTAAATATGTATTTGATTGGGCTATAAAACAGGATGTTATTCCTATTTATACATCTACATATATATTAAAAGCGATGGATTATTTTACAGTTTCTTTAGCAAATAATAAAAATAGTTGGTTAATTGATGGGATGCAAAATTTAAGAACAGTTCGTCTTGAAGAGGAGAAAGGCTCTATAAATTTTAAAAAATCGACAACTGCATTAGGCTTAAAACATTTTGAAAATCATACATATATTAGTTTAGATAATAACTTTAAACATTTTATAAAAATAGATACTAAAAAAAGCTATCAAAATAAAACATATTTAATATCTTCAAATGCTAAAATTGAAGAGTATAATTATGATAGGAAAAATAAAAAGATGGTGTTTAAAGGAGAGGTTGACCTTAAACTCTATTTTCATATCTCAAAAGATTGTAAAATAGATTCTTTTCCAAAAGAAGATAGAAGAGTTCAAGATAAAAGAGATCTTTATCTAGAATATAAAAATAGAAAAAAGGTTTCTATCGATGTATCATGTAGATAGTCAACACGAGAAAGTTTATGTTGTAACCCATAAAGAGTTAATTTTTTTATTGATTGTATTTATCGCTATATTAACATTTTTATATCCAAAAGACCTATTAAAACAGCAGATTCAATCTGAAACATCAAATTATGATTTAAGTATGTTATATCTTGAAAATCTATTACGCCATAGTCCTGATGATGAATCATTACAACTTATTTTAGCTGAACAGAGTTTAAGAAATGGGAAAAGAGAACGTTCATTAAAACTCTTAACATTACTACATAAAAGTAAAAATATTAAATATAAGAAAAAAGCTTTATTACTCTCTTATGAGTTATATAAATTAAACTATTCTGATTCTAAAGAGGATAAGTATAGAAAAAAGCTTAAAAAGCTTTTAGCAACAATTTTTAAAACTATCTTTGATGAAAAATTAGCAGATAAAGAGGATAACAACAGATGGTATAACGAGGCTGTTTTTAATCAAAATAATGAAGCTATATATTATTATTTAGAGAAAAAAATAGTAACAACACCAAAGAATATCAAATTACTTGAAAGTGCTTATTATTTAGCTAGTAATTTAGGAAAGAAAAAAGATAAAGTTAAATATTTAAAAGAGTTGATGAACTATGATAAAGAAAGATATGAATATTGGTTAGATGCTTATTATTATACATTACTTGTAAATAAAAAATTTCAAAAAAGTGAACTACTTTTAAAAGGTCAAGCAAAAAGGTCTTCTATATGGCAAAAAAAATTAGCAGAATTTTATTTTATGAGAAAATCTTTTCATAAATCATCATTAATATATAGAAAACTTTTTAATAAAACTAAAAAATATAAAGAGAAGAAAAATTATTTTTTCAATGTATTAACTGCTTTACAAGCAGGAGGATTAGTACAGGAAAGTGCATCTTTTGGGCATAAATATGAGAATTATTATATTAGAGATAAAGAGGTTCGTAAATTTCTTTTAAAACTTTATATTGCAACAGGTAACCTAGAACATGGTGCAACTTTATCAAGAAAAATTTTAAAAAGTATGAGGAAATAATGAAAATAATATTTTTTCTTAGTTTACTAGTAAATATTTTATTAGCAGAACCTATAAAAAAGAGCTGTTATACAATACAGTTATTAAGCAAACCTCAAAAAAATTCTTTATCAATGGATAACAGTTATCCTAGAGATTGTAAATTAATGAATATTGGAAAAATATCGACTATTCGATGTGGTTGTTATGATAAGAAAAAAGATATAAAAGATAACTTAAATCAATTAAAGAAAAAATATAAGAAAGCCTTTATAACGAAAACATATAAGTATAGATTTAAAGAGAAGAATAGAAACGCAAAAAATAAAAAAGTTCATTCTGAAATTGATAATAATGATGGAGAGTTAAGATTAATTTTACAAGTTTTTTTATATAAAGGGGACCTTGAATCTGCATATAAAGTTGCTAATCTAGGATATAACAAATATAAAAAATCATACTATTGGAATCAAAAAATGGCTGAAATATGTAAATGGACAAATCGTTCAGCTAGAGCAACAAAACACTTAAAATATATCTACTCTATTAAATATGACCAAAAAATAGAAGATGAACTTATCTCTTATGGTGCTGCAACTTATCAATATGAAGATATTGAAGAACTCGTAGTAAATAAAGCTTTACGCAATCCAACAGAAGAAAATATTAATTTAATGATACTCACATATAAAAAGATTGGTGAACCTGAAAAAGTTGTTCAAATTTTAGAAGATAAATATTATAAAGATACAAATAACACTATGTTACTCACAAAAGCATTAAAACTCAGTTTAGAGATAGGAGATATTCTTTTAGCCAAAAAATATGTAAATATAATTGAATCAAATAAACCATACTCTCAAAAAGATGGAGCTTTAATCGCTAACTATTATTATATAAAACATAATGTATCTAAAGCTTACAATAGTTTATTATATGTAGATAATTTTAACATTAAAAATAAAGAAGATAATATAAAATATTATGAGTTAAAAAGTGATTTAGGATGGTATTTACAAGATAATCTTAATGCAGCAATAGCATCTAAAGCTCTAATAAAACTAGAACATGCTCGTTTGGTAGATTATGAAAGAATAATCTATGTTTATAAACAAAAAGATCCTGAGTTATCTAGGGAGATGCAAAAAAAAGCATATTTAAAATACAAAATATCCTATCTTTTTTATGCTTATGCAGAAGATGCTTTAAATAGTGAAGAGTATGATGATTTATCTGAATTAATTAAAATGATAGAAGAAAAAGAGCTACCATTGGTCAAAGATTCTAAATTTTGGATTATTAAATCTAAACTTTTCACTCAATATAAAGAACTTGATTTGGCAGAAAAAGCATTACATATCGCTTATGATATTAGTCCAGATGATTATAGTATTAAATTGGTGTTTATCAATCACTATATAAATACAAACAACCATAAAGATTTAAAGTTACTGCTTATAGATATCGGAAAAAATAATAAACTAGATTCAAGCTTTTTTCTTCCAATAGCATCGGCATATTTTTATCTAAATGATATAAATATGGCATCGTACTATACAAATAAATTACTAGCATTAAACGATGCAGTAACCAAACTCATCAACTTTAAATTTATGCAAGCCTATATATCTCAAGCTAAAAACAATCAATCAGCTTTTATAAAATTGATGAAAGAGATTTTTGCAAAGTTAAAAAAAGATGCAAAATCAGATAAAACACTACTTACAAATAATCTTTATTTATCTAATTATTTACGTTCAGCAATGTATATTGTAGATGCAAAACTATTTGAAAAGAAACTAAAAAAAGCTAAAAAATATTTAACAAAATCAAATTATAAAGAGCTTACTTACTCTTGGGCACTTAAAAATGGTTCTGCTGAAAAAAGTCTTAAAATATTTAACAAGATTAAACATAAAGCATTATGGCTTCAATTTAGCAATAGTTTACTCTTTAAAAACCACTCTAAAATTCAAAATCTTCTTTCAACAAATTTAAAAAATTTATCTTCAAGTGATGCAGCACAAGCAGCAGATAAAGATGGTCAACAATCCTTATCTCAAAGTATAGCATTTGAAGGGTTATCAAAAAATAGTTATAGTCAAAATGCCTATATTCAACATTTAGATTTAAGTAAAAAACGTTCCGATATTTTTGATTTTCAAATATCAAGAAATGATAGAGAGCCATTATCTCAAAACTATATTAAAATCAAAAATAGTATCTATTTAAATAAAGGATATTATTTTGATATGGGAGCTAAATATAGTGTAAATTCAGTATCTAACAATAGCTTTATCAACTTTCCAAAAGAGAGTTACAATACAGATATAGCACTTAAAAAAGAGTTTGACAAGGGATATTTAACACTCGATATAGGGTTTTATAGTTCTATGAAAGATTACTTAGGATTAGATCTTATTGGGCAGTATAGATTAAGTACAGATTTAATTACAAATATAATTTTAAGTAAAAATAGGGAAGCAAAAGAGGGGAATCTACTTCTTTTAGGTGGAAAAAGAGATATGCTATCATTAAATTTAGTTTGGAGTGTCTTAAACTCAACGAATATCAATTTTTTATATGAAAATAATAGTTATAGTTCTCAAGATGATGTTTTTCTAGGAAGAGGTTCTTATGGAAAAGTAGCTATTAATTATCAAATTCGTAATGGGTATCCAGATATGAAGATAGGAACCTCTTTTGATATAGCTTCCTATTCTGAAAAATTAGGAGATAGAGGAGTTATAGATAATTTAACAATTAAAAAACCTTCTCTATTACCTGAAGACTTTTACAATATAGGGATAAACTTCTCCTATGGAATGGCAAATAGTGGTAGTTATACACGAGTTTGGAGACCATATTTTGAACTAAATCCATCTTATAATAGTATAACTAAAGCTTACAGTTATGGATATAATATAGGATATGGAGGTAAATCTTTCCATCAAGACCATCTCTCTTTTGGTCTTATTTATACAACGTCATCTATTAGTAAAGAAAAATCTATTTATGAGTTTTATGTTAACTATAAATTTCTTTACAAACACCCTAAACTTTAAAGGATTATAATGAAACAATTATTTAAAATAGTTATATTACTATTTTTTACAGTAACATTTTTATTTGGAAATTTAAAAGATAAAAGTGCAATGGTCTATTATGGAAAAGATATATCTTACTCTATGGTAGGAATTCACGATTATATTATCGTACAACCTGAACTTATCGATGTATATAGTCACGGTTTTAAGATATATAAAGAGAAGATGTATGCTTATGTAAGTATAAATGAGATTCAAGAGAGTATCAAAGAGTACAAGTATGTAGATAAGAGTTGGGTCATAAGTGAAAATAGGGAATGGGGAAGTAAAGTTTTAGATATAAAAAATAGAGATTATCAAGAATTTATATTTAAAAGGCTTATAGAACCTCGTATGAAAGATGGTTTTCAAAACTTCTTTTTTGATACACTTGATTCTTACCAACTAGGAACAAAAACAGAAAAAGAGCGAGAAACTAGTAGAAAAGAGTTAATCCATTTTTTAAAAGAGTTCCACACTCGTTATCCAGATGCTAAACTTATTTTAAATAGAGGATTTGATGTTATCGACGAGGTTCATGAAGGGATAGAAGCTGTACTTTTTGAGTCTTATTATAATGGACTAGGTGGTGAAACAGGTTATAAAGAGCTAAGTGATGGAGATAGAGAGTGGTTAGATATATATTTAGATAAGATTAAAGCTTATGATATAAATATAATTAGTCTTGAATATTTAAGCGCAGATGAGATAGATACTAAAGCAGATAAAATTATAGAAAAAATAAAAGCAAGAGGAATGATACCTTATATATCTCACCGTGAACTTGTTATTTATGGAAAATCCTCTAAAAATGCAATAAAACGAGAAATTCTTACTCTTGTTGATGAGATGCTAAATGATAGAAAAGAACTTTCAGCACATAAAAATGGTGCTGTTATATTAGAGTACATGGGTTATATCCAAACATTATATGATATTAATAAAGGATTACCAAAGATAGATAAAATTCGTCATTATGCAGGTATTATTTTATGGTTAGATGAAAGCTATTATGCACCAAAAGAACTTCTTGAATGGATTAAAAAAGTTAAAGCATTAGATATAAAAATTTTATTTGTAAATAACTTTTCTGGATTAGAAAATAATAAATATTTAAAAAAATTAGGAATTAAATATAAAAATGTAAAAAAACAGAGTATAGAAATTTTATCTCAAAGTTCGATGATAGGATATGAAGTTGAACCCTCTTTATCTTTAGTAAATATACAGTTAAAAGTAAAACATAGTATAAAATCTCTTTTAGTTTATAAATTAGAAAACTCAAAAGAATCAACAGTATCAGCAATTATGCCATGGGGTGGATATGCAATAAATGGCTCTTTTATAGTTAATTTAAAAAAAGATAATCTTTGGGTAGTAAATCCATTCAAATTTTTTAAAGAGACATTAAGATTAAAAGAGTTGATTGTTCCAGATGTAACTACAGAGAATGGAAGAAGATTACTTTTTACACATGTAGATGGTGCTGGAATAATGAAAAGAGTAGAAAGTGATCAAGAATATTTTTCAGGAGAAATAATTTTAAATGAGATACTAAAACACTATAAAATTCCACATTCAGTTTCGATTATTAAAGCCAATTTAGTTGATAATTCATTTGATATGAAACTTTCAAAAAAGATAACAGAGATAGTAAAAAATATGTATAAATTATCTAATACTGAATCATTAGCACATAGTGTTCTATTACAAAAAGAATTTTCTCAAACGATTATAAATAAAAATGATATTTTGAATATTAATACTGGAAAAACATCGATAACTATTGATAAACCATGGTTATCTTATATTGGACCATTAGCTATTAAAAGAGGTAATTACTATCATATATATACAGGTGCACAAAATGAAATAGTATTTACAAACAATTGGTTTGGACCATTCTGGGGATTTAAAAGGGTAGTACAAACATTTAAATTGACTAACTCTCCTCGAAGATTTAAACCTATCGATATCTATTATCATATCTATTCAGGGTCTAAAAAGGCATCACTAAAAGCATTGAAATATATATTTGATTGGTCATTAAAACAAGATGTCCTGCCTATATTTACATCAGAATACATTCCAAAAGTAAAAGATTTTTATGAGATTTCTATGGCTAATGAATATAATCTTTGGCTAATAGATGGAATGGATAGTTTAACTACACTTCGTATTGAAAAAGCAGATGCTTCCATCGATTTTAAAAAATCAAAAACTACTTTAGGAATAAAACATTTTGAAAATCATACCTATATAAGTTTAGATAAATCTAAAAAACATTTTATAAAGATTGATAAAGAGGAGGAGTATATGCCAGATAGTTATCTTATCTCTTCAAATGCTCAAGTTGTTAAATTTATTAATAATCTAAAGAGTAAACAGATTGTATTTAAAGGTTATGTAGATTTAGAGATTGATTTACATCTACAAAGAGGTTGTAAAATTTATTCAAAGCCGAAGGTAGATAATGTAAATCAGAGTAGAGGAAGTATAAAGCTGTTTTATAAGGGAACAAAAAATGCAATTATTAATATAAAGTGTAAAGAATAAATAGATTTTTATAAAAATAGTAGTAAAATTAAAATAGATTAAAAAAGGTTATCATAAATGAAAAAAGTATTAATTACAGGTGTAGCAGGTTTTATAGGTTCTCATATCGCTCAAGAGTTATTAAAAAGAGATGATGTAGAGATTATAGGGATAGATAATATTACAAGTGGTTTACAGTCAAATCTTGACCTTTTAAATTCACTTGATACAGATAATAAGTTTACATTTCATAAGTTGGATATTAGAGATTTTGAGGGGATGAAAGAGACTCTTAAGGATTATGGTATAGATACTATTTACCATTTAGCAGCTCTTGTTTCTGTTCAAGAGAGTATGGATGACCCTATGAAAAGTGGTTCTATAAATATTCAAGGAACACATAATGTTTTAGAGTTTGCAAGAGTGTTAAATATTAAGCGTGTAATCTTTTCAAGTAGTGCAGCAGTATATGGTGATGAACCAACATTACCTAAAAATGAAAGCTCATTAGTAAAACCTATCTCTCCTTATGGTCTTGAAAAATCGATAGGTGAACAATATATGAAAATTTATAATGAAGTATATGGTTTGGAGTGTGTAGTATTTAGATATTTCAATGTATATGGTGAACGTCAAGACCCTGCAAGTGATTATTCTGGTGTTATCTCTATCTTTAATGACAAACTGAAAGAGGCTCAAACTCCTATGATTTTTGGAGATGGAAAACAGTATAGAGATTTTGTATATGTGAAAGATGTAGCTCGTGCAAATATTGCTGCAATGGATATGGAAGATGTTTCTTATGAACTTTTTTGTGTAGGAACAGGAGAAAAAACTTCTATATATGATGTATTTACTGCTTTCTCTGCTAGATATAATTTTAGTGGTGAACCTATCTATAAAGATGGACGTACAGGGGATATTTTAGCTTCAGTATGTGATAATAACAAGATAACTCAAAAATTAGGTATTAATGATTTTCATGTTTTTAAGGATACTATTCATAACGTATAAACAGTTTTAAAGATATAATATAATTACGGTTTCTACTGTGGCTTTATGCAACAGTTAGAGCTGTTGCATAGAGTGTTATAGTAAATCATAAACCGTAAAGGTGTTGATTTCTATGTTTAAGATTATAATTCAGATAATCTTAGAGGTTGTTAAGGAGATAGTAAGATATCTCCTTAATAACTAAAAAACCTAGAGAGGGTAAAACCTCTCTACTATGCAAATTATAGCAAAATATTTTAAATATAAAAAATATCTACTAAAACAAAAGAGTGCCAATGACAATAACAAAAAATATAATAGATATTATAACTATTCAAAACTCCTGTAAAGAGATTATTCAAGAACTCTACACCTACGATTCTCGCTCAAATGAAACTATCAGAACCAACTATAAAAAAGCTAAAATAGATGATGCTATTGCTCTTGATATATTGGAATATGATAATTATGATGATGAACTTACACTCTCCTCAGATACAAAAAATTATTATAGAGCAAGATTAGGACAAGATGATGAAACAAATATTGGTCTTGTAGGGGATAAGTTAATAAAATTAAAAAGAGTTTTACAAACCTATAATATACGAACTAAAAATAATGAAGATGTTGAGAAAGATTTAAAAACTATTTATCAAATATTGGTACAGATAGCCCCTTTATTAAATCATAACCTGCAAGCTATCTCCTCGAACTCTCTTTTTGCATTTAAGAATGAACCAAACTTTGATATAAAGATTTTAAATCTTAATATCTCAAAAGATGAGATAGCACAACTTATAGAAGCATCGAAAGATGTAGATGATTTTTTACAGACACAACACCATTTTTTTAAATCTATGAATGATAGAAAAATAACTTCTGCAATATTAAAATTAAAACATAATAGTGTCAAATTAGAAAGTTCTTTTAGAACTCTTTTTCGTGAAATAAAAAACTTTATAAATCAAACAATAAAAGATGGAAAGTTTATTCAAAAAATCAAGAAGCTTAAAGAGTTAAAAGATGATAACACTCTTTTTCAAAAGACAAGTATAGAGGAGCATATAAAAGAGATAACCCCTCTTCCAAAATCGGTAAAAGAGAAACGCCTCCATCCTGATGATAAGATACACGATTACTCGGAGATGATGCAAAAGATTATTGCAAAAAGAGAGATAGAGTTAAAAAATATAAAAATCAGTAAAGAGATAGATTATGATATACAAACAACTGTAAGTGTTGAAAAAAATCTTTATGACTATCCATCTTTTCATAAGAGATTTTTAGCACAAGAGAAGGATTTAATCTCTTTTTTAAAGATGAATGATATAGAAGATGAAAGACTTTTAGGTGTTTTTGTTCGTATGTTAAAAAACTATTCAGCTCATTATATAATAGAGAATAATAGATTTATAACTATTGACAATAGAATATATGCTGAAGTTTTGAGTGAAATAGGAGAAAAATTATAATGTTAATAGAAACAAAAGAGCTACTACCACAATATATGCAAAAAATATATGCAATCATCTTAAAGGGTGGTTTCATAAATGAAAACAGTAGTAAAAATTCAAATGCTGAGATATATGAGGCTATTATAAGTATGGAAGCTGAGGTTAGAGCCTACTTTCAGCCTATTGGGTATATTTTGATGAAACGGGCAGGATATTTCTATTTTGCACACGATGAAGCCTCTGATGGAGCTGGAGCTTTAGAGAAGATTGTTGATTATATAGATATTGTCAATCTTTTAAAAACTGTTGATAATAATTTTAGTGTTGGGTATCGTTTTAAATTGAGTTCCGTAGAGGAGCAGTTTAATAGTAGTCTTGAACTCCAAGAGTTGGCAAAAAAGATGCGTGGTATCAATGCAAAAAACAATAGAGAATTTGTTCAAAAAATAGTAGAAAAATTAAAAAAAGATGGTTTTGTGGAGGAGATTAATGGTGTAAATGCAGAGTATATTGTACTTAACTCCTATAACTATATAGAACTATTTTTAAATGAGGTAGAGATTTATGAATAAAAGTGATGGTCTAAAAAAGATATATCTTATTAAAAGTGCTGATTATCAGTTTGCAGAGATAGATTTAAGTGATAATACACTCCTTTTAGGAGAGAGTGGAGTAGGAAAAACAACTCTTATGAGAGCTATTCTTTTCTTTTATACAATGGATTATTCTGATGGTATCTTAAATATAAATCCAGATACAAAAAAATCTTTTAATCAATGGTATTTTCAAGAACCAAACTCTCATATAGTGTATGAATATACAAAAGGGGATAATAGATTTTTATTTATAGTGAGTAATGGAGGACATCTTCATTATACATTCATAGATATAACAACTTTCAATATGGATGTTAAGGAGCTATTTTTAGAGGGAAATCGACCTCTTAATCTTCAAGAGTTACATGAGAATATCCAGATAAATAATCTTTCAAACTACTCCACTTCAAAAAAAGAGAGATATATAAACTGTTTTCATAAAAAAGATGCAGATAATCGAAAAATTAAACAGGACTCTGAAACAGATTTTACACTTTTTGAAGATATCGCTTCTCGAAAAGAGTTTGCTAAAACACTTTCAAATATCTTTACAAGTTCAAAAGTACACTCCGATGCTTTGAAAAAAACAATTGTCTCTCTTATAGAGGATTCAAATGCAACTATAAATCTTAAAAAGATAAAAGATGATTTAAACGATTATGTTTTAAATAAAAAAGAGATAGAGAGTTTTGAAAAGAAGATACCAACTATCAAAAAACTTGCGACTACTTTAAGCTATTATAATAGCTCAAAGATTGAGTTTAAAAAAAGAGCAAATCAGATAGAGAGATTGAAAACACAACTAGCTATTAAGATGGAAGAGTTATCATTAAAACTTACATCTCTTTCAAAAGAGAGTGAGGAGTTAGCACAGCATTTTATTATAAAAAAAGAGATAGTAGATGAGAAGATAGCGAAAAAGTTAGAAGAGATAACTATCACCTCTAATGATATTACAAATCTTCAAAGAAAAGAGTTAGAGTATAAAGAGCAAAATATTGAGGCACTGGTAGAGGAGTATAAGAGTGAAGAGAGTTATAAAAATGCAAAACAGAACCTCTCTATAAAATATAAAGCACTCACTTCCAATGTAGACAATATAAATGCTGAGTTCAATAAAATTTTACAAAAATTGGAAAAAGAGAAAGAATACTCTATCTTCAATCTTAAAACATCGCATAATGCTCAAGAGAAAAAGATAAATGATAAAAATGTCTTTATAGTTCAAAATAAAGAGCAAAAGATAGTAGATGCTACACAACAACTAAAAGAGATGAAACTCTCTTTAGAGAGTGAGTTACAAACCTCTTTAAATAGTTTTAATGAGATAAAAGTGCAACAGGGAAAGGTTGAAAACTTTCTTTTCAATAATGAAAATATTCAAAAATATACTCAAGATGTTGAAAAGTATAGAGATGAACTTTTTAAAATAGAGCCTCAAAAGATAAAAAATCAGCACGATATTCAAAATATAGATAAAGATATATTTGCTATCTCTCAAACACTGAAAAATGAGAAAGATAAACTCTCTTTAGAGATAAATCGAGAAAAAGAGCAACTTCAAGAGAGTAAAAAAGATATAGAAAAGAAATTAGATTTTAATAGCTCAAATCTTTATGGGTATCTTAATAAAAATAGAGTAAAAAATAGAGAGAAGATAGTAACATATCTTAAAGATGATATTCTTTTTTCAGAGAGAGAATTTCGTGCAAGAGAGATAGAAAATGATAGTGCTATATTTGGTTTAGAGATAAATTTTGATGAAGAGTTTTCGAACGATTATAAGCAGATAGAGCTTTTAGATAAATTAGAAAAGATTAAAAATAGACTTAAAAGTTTAAATAAAAAAGCTATTGTTGAGAGTGAAAAATTTGAAACTATCGCTTCAACACAAACAAAAGCTAAAAATAGAGAACGTTCAACACTGTATGCTCTGAAACAGGAGTTAGAGGATAACCAAAGAAGTTATATAAAAAATAGAGATATCGCGCTACTTAATCTTGAAAATGCAAAAACAGAAGCATCAAAACTAAGAGATGAAAAGAGTAAAGCATTAAATAAAAAATATATAGAGCAAGATGCACTTATCAAAATAGTCAAAGAGAAAATTTCTAATGTAATAAAAGAGATAGATTTCATAATAGCATCTATAAATAGTGAAACAAAAAATGAGATAGCACAACTTCAAGAGCAGATTGTAGTTTTACAAACACAAGAGAGAGAGAGTATCCAAAAAATAGATAGGAACTATGAAGAGGAAACTCAAAAAATAAAAGAGGAGCTTTTTCAACAGCTTAAAGAGAAAGGGATAGATGATACTCTTTTAAAATCTATCATAGCTGAGATAGAAAGTTTAAAACAGAAGTTAGTTAGTATTGAAAAAAATAAACTCTTTGTGATGGTCTATCTAAGTGAGTATAAAGAGAAGATAGAAAATATAGAGATGATGCAAAAAATCTTAGATGATAATAGAGTTATATTTAACAATTTTGAAAAAGAGTTAGAGTTTCTTATAAAAGAGAACCAGCTTAAAAATGATGTGATAGTACAAGATATAGCAAAATTAAAAAAGAGTAAAACCCTTTTCAATAGTTTTATAAGTAGTTATAAAAAAGAGATAGAGGAGAAGGAGATAGCTACTGCTATCAAAAATGCTCAAAGTTTAGAGTATATAGAGGAAAATAGTTCCCTGTTTGATGATGAAGAGTTTATATCGACTATTGTATATAAAATCATCAATATCTTTAATGAGATAGAGAAACATCTTTCCGATATAAAACTACAAACCAAAAATGCTATAAATGGTTTAACATATGATAATATATTTAAGATAGAGATTATAGATGATTATATTATTTTAGATGATGCTCTTTCTATTAAAATAGCGAAAAATTTAGTGGAGTATATAGAGAAAGATAAGATTAAAATCTTAAAAGAGACATCTTCTGAGATGTTTAAAAGTAGTTTAATATTCATAAGAAAAGAGTTAGGTATTTTTGATGAAGCTATTTTAGATATTGAAAGTGAGGTTATGAACCTACGAAATAGAGTAAGAAAAGCAGTCGAATCTTTTAATGTAATAGACAGTATAGAGATTAGATTTCAAAATGCAAATAGTGAAGTTTTAGAAGCTTTGAAATCTATCTCAACATTTTATAGTGAAAATAGTGATAAATTTTTAAGTGGACTTTTTAATGAAAAGAGTGAAAATTCTAAAATAGAGAAAGAACTTAGTAGTAAAATAGTGGATTTAGTCACACTTCTCATCACAACAAAAGAGTATATGAACCTAGAGAGTGGTTTTGTGCTAGAGTTTAAAGTTATAGAGAAAGGAAATGACCTTAAATGGCGTCAAACTTTAAATGATGTTGGTTCAAATGGGACATCAACACTTGTAAAAAGTATCATAAATATCTCTATACTTCAACTTGTGAGTAAAAATATTGTTAAAGAGAATATAATGGTAAGTCACTGTATTTTAGATGAGATAGGAACTATATCCACTGATTATTTTAAAGAGTTAAAAGATTACGTCAATGCAAGTGGTTTTCTTTTTGTAAATGGTATGCCTATCGAAGATGATATTTTAATATCTATGTATCCAACTGTTTATGTTGGGCAAAATTGTGGTGGGTATTCTAAGATGTTGTTGGCTAGCAAGGTGGTTGTGTAGATATATGAAGATAAATAAAGCTGATTTTCTATCTTTAAAAGAACTCATAAGCTCAAAAACTCTTAACGAGGGAAAGATAAAAAATAAAGAGATTATAAAATCTTTAGCACTCAATGGTGCAATAACTATCATAAGAAAAACAGCTAAAAGAAAAATACTCTCAGTTGTGAAAGAGGAAAATATCTTTCTTTTTTTGAGAAATCAAAACTATTTTATAAACTCTATTGAGGAGATAGATAGTTATATAGAAGATATATTGGAGAGTGATGCTTCAAGAGATAGTATCCAAAAATATAGAGGCGATACAAAACTTGAAAACTCCCCAAGTTTAAAAGGGCTATATATCTCTGCTCCTTCAGATATAGAGATATTTCTCGATAGAAAAGAGATAACACTCTCTCCTCAGAATGGTATGGGATATTTTTTCTTTTATACTCAAAAAGTGAGTGTAGAGAAAACAACAGTTATAGTTGGAGTGGAAAATTATCAAGTTGTATGGTTTGCACAAAAATATAGAAAACTTTTTGATACAGATGTAGTGTTTGTGATGATAAATCCCTATATGTTAGAGTGGTTAGAAGATAAAGAGAATGAGTATATCCATTTTGGGGATTATGACCTAGCTGGTATAAATATCTATCAAAACAGAGTTATTCCCCATCTTAAAAAATCTCAAAAACATTCTTTTTTTATTCCTTACAATATAGAGGAGATGATTATAAAAATGGGAAATAGAGAACTCTATGAGAAACAGAGTCAATATAACAATATGCCCATAGAAGATAATGCACTTCAAAAACTACAAACTATTATCTTAAAACATAAAAAAGTTCTTGAACAGGAGATAATTTATGAACTCACTTAGTATATTTGGTACAAGTAGCGATGCAGGAAAATCAACTCTCTCTTTTGCTATAACATATCTTCTGCATTACAGAGGTATAAAAGTAGCACCCTTTAAAGCTCAAAATGTATCCAATAACTCTCAAGTAACAGATGAGGGTGGAGAGATAGCTATTCCCCAATATTTTACAGCTGAGGCAATAGGTTTAAAAACATCTCCAAAGATAAATCCTATTCTTCTAAAATCGGGTGGTAAAGGGAGTTCTCATATTATCGTTAATGGTAAAAGTGTGGGTGATAAAGATGTATGGTCATATTATAGAGATATAAAAAATCTCAAACCCTCTGTAAAAAAAGCATTTATGGAGCTTCAAGAGGAGTTTGATGTTATTGTTGCGGAGGGTGCAGGGAGTCCAGTAGAACTTAACTTAATGGATAAAGACCTTTCAAATCTCTATATAGCTACTGAGTTTAACACTAAAATAGTTTTAGTAGCAGATATAGAAAGAGGAGGAGTTTTTGCTTCCATATATGGGGTCTATAATCTTCTTCCTCAAAAGCTTAGAAAAAATGTTATAGGGGTGATAGTTAATAAATTTAGAGGGGATTTAACTCTTTTTGATAAGGGAATAAAGATAATTGAAGAGGAGTTTAAAATACCTGTTTTAGGTGTCGTACCATTTCGCCCTTTTAATCTTGGTTTTGAGGATTCTCAGTCGATTATGAACTATACTCAAGAGAGTTCTAAAGCTATCATAAAAGTAGGTGTTATAAAACTTCCTCATATTAGTAATTTTACAGATTTTGAGCCTTTGGTAGTGGATGATGAGGTGGAACTTCTTTTTATATCTAGTGTAACGGAAGCATTACAGTGTGATATAGTTGTGATACCTGGAACAAAAAGAGTTATAGATGATTTAGAGTGGTTAAGAGAGAGAGATTTTGAAAAACTATTTCAAGATAAAACAAAAAAGATAGTTGCTATTTGTGGTGGTTATGAGATGATGTTTGAGCAGATATTAGACCCTTTCAATATAGAATCTCAACATAAAAAAGTAAAAGGTTTTGGAAGATTTAAAGGGGATGTAGTTTTTCAAAAGGAGAAGATAGTTCAAAAAGGGTGTTACAATCTTTTTGGGACTATGGTAAAGGGGTATGAGATACATAACGGTATTACAAAAAAGAGAGCTAAAAGTAAAAAAAATCTCTATGGAACATTTGTACATGGTTTATTTGATAATGATAGATTACGATATAGATTTTTTTCGGATATAGATAGTCGTTATAAAGGGTATAATTTTCAGCAATATAAGGCAGAGGCTATTGAAGATTTTGCGAAACATATAGAGAGGTATGTAGATATAGATAAGATAGATAAGTCTTTACACTAAAAATTTGGAAATATTTTCCTTAAGCTACTTATGTTATAATCTATTTTCCAAAAAATTTTAAAAGAAAGTGGGTGATGTGATATGCCTGGTATTGTACTACGTTCTGATGATAACTTTGATGCATCTTACCGCCGTTTCAAAAAGCAAACTGACCGTAACTTAATCGTTACTGAAGCTCGTGCTAGACGTTTCCATGAAACAGAAACTGAAAAGCGTAAGAAGTTCAAAATAGCATCTCGTAAAAAAATGCTTAAACGTCTTTATATGATGAGACGTTACGAATCACGCCTGTAAGCGCTAAGTCCTTTTTGGACTTAACGTTTATCTTCAAACTCAAAAATTATTTAATTCCTACATTCATATAACGACGCATTAAATTTATCTCTTTTTTACTATAACTTAACTCTAAGAACTCTTTTCCAAAATTTCTCTCAACAATCCCTTGAGGTGTTATAATCCCACTCATTTTAGAACAATCATCATTCATAGAATCACTAGCAACAACATAACATTGATTTATGATAGCTAAGGATTGTGTTAAAGATTTAAAATGCTCAGTTCGTAAAACACCCCAATAAGATGGTATAACTATAACATCAGCACCCTCAGAGAGTTTCCATAACTCTTTAAACCGTAACTCAAAACAGATAAGTATAGCTATTTTAATACTCTCTATCTCTACTATTTTAAAGCTCTCATCACTTCCCTCACTCATATATTTATGCTCATCTCCAAAACGAAACAATCTCGCTTTTACTCTCTCAAATACAACTACACCATTATAAAAAACTTTCACAAAGTTAAAAATCTCTCCATCTCTTTTTTCTATCATTGTTATAACTATTATTTTATTCAAAGAGAGTTTTTTTATCTCGTGTGTTGCTTTTTCTGCAAAGAATATCACCTCATCAAAATTATCATAATCAAAACCTGTTAAACAGACCTCTGGAGTAACTATAAGGGTATTATCTTCTCTCTCTTTTATAAGATTTGAAACTGTTTGTAGATTTTCATTGTAGTTTTTGGTAGTTTTAAAAAGAAGAGAGCAGAGAGTAAAATCTCTCTGCTTTTGTAGAGTTTTTATGATTGTACCATCGCTTCTATTTTAGCAACAACCGATGGGTCTTCAAGTGTAGATATATCTTGAGTCACTTTCTCCCCTTTAGCTATACTTCTAAGAATACGACGCATAATCTTTCCTGAACGAGTTTTTGGAAGTCCAGATGTAAAAACCATATCATCACAAAGAGCAATATTTCCTATCTCTTTTTTGATAACACTATTGATAGCTTTTAACTCTTCCACCTCATCAGCCACACCCTTATCAGATTTAAGAACGATGTAAGCAAATATACCCTCCCCTTTAAGTTCATGAGGTTTTCCAACAACTGCAACTTCAGCAACATTAGGATGTTTTTTTATCGCTGCTTCAACCTCAGCGGTTCCCATTCTATGCCCACTTACATTGATAACATCATCTGTACGACCTGTAATAGTTATATATCCATCTTCATCATATCTAGCACCATCACCTGTAAAATAAACAGCTTTGCCATCTTTAACTACATCACCAAAGTATGACTTTTTATAGCGCTCTTCATCTCCCCAAACAGCTCTTATCTGTGCTGGCCAAGGTTTTGTGATACACATATAACCAGTTTCACCTACTTCAGCTTTCTCTCCTGTTGCAGGGTCTAATATCTCAGCCATTATCCCTGGAAGTGGAAGTGTTGCACAAGCTGGTTTGATAGGTGTAGCCCCTGGTAATGGAGAAACTATATGTCCCCCCGTTTCAGTTTGCCAGTAAGTATCTACAATAGCACATTTAGAGTTACCTACCTCTTCATAGTACCATTTCCAAGCTGGAGGATCAATTGGCTCACCAACAGTTCCAAGTACTTTTAAACTTGAAAGGTCATATTTTTTAGGCTCATCTTCACCCATCTTATGGAGTACACGTATCGCAGTTGGAGCAGTATAGAACTGATTAATTCTATGGTTTTCTACCATCGCCCAAGGACGACCAGCATCAGGATGAGTGATAACACCCTCAAACATTACAGTTGTTGCACCCATCGCTAAAGGTCCATATACTATATATGTATGCCCAGTTATCCAACCAATATCAGCCGTACACCAATAAGTATCATTCTCTTTCACATCAAAAACCCACTCCATAGTCATCTGCGCCCATAAAATATATCCAGCAGAGTTATGTTGTACCCCTTTAGGCTTTCCTGTACTTCCAGAAGTATAAAGTAAAAAGAGTGGGTCTTCAGAGTCCATAACCTCAACATCACATTTTGCAGATTTATCTTTTATAAGTTCATTATATGAATAATCACGTCCAGCTACCCAAGTTACCTCTTCATTATTTCTCTCAACTACAAGCACTTTTTCAACTGGTGAATTTTCATCTATTGCTGCATCTACTACTGGTTTAAGCATATATGGTTTTGTTTTACGAAATGCACCATCAGCCGTTATAACTACTTTAGCCTCTGCATCTTCTATACGGTCTTTAAGTGCCTCAGCAGAAAAACCACCAAATACGATAGAGTGTATAGCCCCTATCCTAGCACAAGCTAACATAGCGTAAGCAGATTCAGGAATCATCGGCATATAGATAACAACTCTATCACCCTTTTGCACTCCAAAATCCTCTTTTAAAAGGTTTGCAAAACGGTTTACATTTTTAAAAAGGTCAAGATAAGTGATATTTTGAATATCTCCTCTATCTCCCTCAAAAAGGATAGCAGTTTTATTTTTTTTAGTATCTAAATGACGGTCTATACATTGTTGTGCAACATTAAGTTTACCCCCATCAAACCATTTTACAAATGGAGCTTTAGACTCATCTAAAACAGAATGAAAAGGCTCTATCCAGTCTAGTTTCTCTTTTGCCATATCACCCCAAAAACCTTCATAATTTTCAGTTGCATAATCTTGAAGTTCTTGATATTCACACATATTTTTTATTCTTGCATCTTTTGCAAACTCTTTGTTTGGTTTAAAAATCTGTTTTTCTGACATAACTTCTACCCTTTTTATATATTTATTTTATTAACTATATAATATTCTACTGTTTTAAAAATGTCACTTTAATTTTAAATTAATTATTTGAGTAAAGTTTTTCGTTAAAAATTATAGTCTCAAACTTAACCTCTAAAGAGCATATAAAATTTTCTCGCTACAATTAGATAAATAACTTCAAGGAATTTCAATGTTAAACGAAATATATAGTTCATGTGAAACAAAAATGCAAGGTAGCATAGACCATATGCTTAGAGATTTTAAAACACTTAGAACAGGAAAGGTTACTACTTCTGTTTTAGATAATGTAAAAATCGATTATTATGGAACACCTACTCCTCTTGACCAAGTTGGTTCTGTTATAGCTGTTGATGCAACAACTATCGCTGTAAACCCTTGGGAAAAGAACCTTTTAGCTGATATTGAGTCTGCTATTATGAAAGCAAATGTTGGTTCTACTCCAAACAACGATGGTGACCAAATCAAAATGTTTTTTCCAGCTATGACAGTTGATCAACGTAAAGAGTCTGTAAAACAGATGAAAGGTATGGGTGAAAATGCTAAAGTTTCTGTAAGAAATGATAGAAAAAACTCTAATGATGCTATCAAAAAACTTGAAAAAGATAAAGAGATTACTGCTGATGAATCTAAATCTGCTCAAGATGCTATTCAAAAAACAACAGATAAATTTTCTGCTCAAATTGAGAAGATTTTAAAAGAGAAAGAAGTAGAGATTTTAAAGGTTTAATGATGGATGTTAAAAAAATATATATGGATGCAGATGCTCTTTTAGAGGGGCATTTTAAACTAAGTTCTGGAAATCATTCTCAATTTTATCTTCAATCTGCAAAGGTTTTAGAAGACCCAAAAACAGCTAAACTTTTAGCTGAAGCTTTAGCAACACAGATAAAAGAGAGTGGTTTAGAGATAGATACTGTTTGTGCTCCTGCTCTCGGTGGTCTTATAGCTGGTTTTGCTCTTGCTCAAGCTCTTGATGTTCGTTTTATCTTTGCTGAGAGAGTGGATGGAGTTATGAATATTCGTCGCGGTTTTGAAGTAGCCAAAGATGAAAAAGTTTTGATGTGTGAAGATATTATCACAACGGGTGGAAGTGCTATGGAAGCTGCAGCTGTTGTAGAGTCTTTAGGTGGAAAAATAGTTGGTGCAGCAGCATTAGCTAACCGTGGTTTTTGTAAACGTGAAAATTCAGATATAACTACAAAACCTAATTGTAAATTACCTCAAGATATTCCATTTTTTGCTTTAGCAGATTTTACATTTGAGATGTATACACCAGATGAGTGTCCTCTTTGTAAAGATGGAAGTGAAGCTATAAAACCAGGTTCTCGCGGGAACTAAAAATAGATAGAGGAGATACTCTTATGGATAACATTTTAAAAATTGGAAAATATGAATTAGGCTCACGCTTAATCGTTGGAAGTGGAAAATATGACTCTTTTGAGACAACAAAAGAGGCTACATTAGCAAGTGGTAGTGAACTTATCACTGTTGCTGTTCGTCGTTTAAATATTACAGACCCAGATAAAGAAAATCTTCGTGATACTTTTGCTGGAACAAATGTAAAATTTTTACCAAACTCTGCGGGTTGTGTAACAGCTGAAGAGGCTATTACTACATTTAGACTTACTCGTGAAGCTACGGGAATTGATTTAATTAAATTAGAAGTGATTGGTGATACTAAAAAAACTTTATATCCTGATGTTTTAGAAACTATCGAAGCATGTAAAGTTCTTGCTAAAGATGGTTTTACAATTATGGCATACACTTCAGATGACCCGATAATGGCTAAACGTTTAGAAGATGCTGGAGCTCATGCTATTATGCCTCTTGCTGCTCCTATTGGTTCTGGTCTTGGTGTTCAAAATCCTTACAATATAGTTTTTGTACGTGAAGCTGTAAATCTTCCTATCATTGTAGATGCTGGTATCGGTTGTGCTAGTGATGCAGCTTATGCTATGGAATTAGGTGCTGATGGTGTTTTAACAAATACTGCTATCGCTCAAGCGCAAAATCCTATGATAATGGCTGAAGCTATGAAACACGCTGTAAGCGCAGGACGGATGAGTTATTTAGCTGGTCGTATCCCTAAAAAACCTTATGCAACTGCATCATCTCCAGTAAACGGAATGATACAGTTTTAATACTTTCTTCTTTTCTATAAGGTGCTTTTTAGCACCTTATTTGAAGTAGTTTATAGACTCTCTTTTGTATAAAATTTTCTATAATTTTTAATCAACTGTTATAATCTTCTTAACTGACTACTTATAAACACAACCTCAAACTCCAAATAGTTCAAAGGATACTCTTGCATTAATCTCTTTGTTTCTTTAAAAGATAAAACACTCCTTGAACTACTCACCCCACTCTCTTTTATATATCTAAACATATCCCGTGTAGAGTTAAATTTTAATTGATACTCTACCACTTCAAATTTAGCATTAAAATATTTTTGTTGTAATCTTTTTACCTCATCGACATCTCTCAAAATAGAGTTCAAACCTGCTGTTTGATTTAATATTTTAAAAGTATTTGAGGTAAATATAGCTAAGGCTATGGGTGCATTTAACTTTTTTATATTTTGAAAAACTCTATCCAAATCACTCGCCCATTGTAAGGCTGAAGCAGATATTATATAATCATATTGAGAACTACAAAAAAGTGTATTAAAAAACTCTTGATTATTAAAATCCCCATAGATAGACTCTATATTCTCAGCTTTAGGGTGTAACTCTAACATACCCTTTGCAAAATCAATCCCTGTAAAATGGCTATATTTCCAATCTATACTTTTACAAACTGCCCCACTTCCACACCCTAAATCTAAAATATTTTTAGGTTTTGTTTTTATAGATGCAACTAACTTTTTCACTACTTGGTTTTGAATAGAGTTATTGACCTCATAACTAAACGCATATTTAGAAAACTCAGAACTTACTTTCATTTTTTATTGACTATAAGTGATATGATAAATATAAAAAGAACACAAAGCACTATGGTAGCACCTGATGGTAGAGAGAAATAAAAAGAGAGTGTCATACCTGTTCCAACACTAAAAAGTGCAAAGAAAAGAGAGAGTAGCACGGTAGATAAAAACCCTACTCTATACTGAAGTGCAGAAACAGTAGGAATAACCATCAGTGCACCTATAAGAAGTGTTCCAACTACACGAATGGAAAGAGCGATTATGATAGCAACAACAGTCACAAGTAAAAAATTTAAAAGCTTTACTTTTATACCACTAACCTTTGCTACTTCCTCATCATAGGCTATAAAATACAACTCTCTTGAAAATGCCAAAAGAAGAGCTAATGAGATAGAACCAAAGATAATTATCGTTTGAACATCCTCATCACTTACAGACAATACAGAACCAAAAAGGTAGGAGAAAAGAGAATTGTTAAATGCTCCTCCAAGAGAAACTATAATAATAGCAATAGCCAAAGACCCAGAAAGAAGAATAGCTAATATAGAATCAGAATAGAGAGCAAAAGAGCTACGAAGATACTCTATAAGCCAAGCAGACAAAATAGCGACTATAACTGCCATCCAAAGAGGGTTAAACCCTGCAACTAATCCAACAGCAACACCAACAAGAGCAGAATGTGCTAAAGTTTCACTCATCATAGAGTAGCGTTTAAGAACAATAAAAGTTCCACTTATAGAAGCTAAAACAGCAATAAACATTCCAGCTATAAAAGCTCGTTGCATAAATTCATATTCAAACATCTCTAACATATTATAATCCTAATGTTCATGTTTATGGTTATGAATAAGATGTGCTTCAATACCATAAAGCTCACTTACCTCTTCACAACTTAACGCCTCTTTTGGATTATTGCAGATAGTTGCTTTTTGATTGATAGTAAAAAGACGACCAATATCATCAGCAATCACTCCAATATCATGAGTAATAAAAAGAATAGTCATATTTTCCTCTTTATTAAGCTTACTTAAAAGCCCATAAAATCTTTTTTGAGAAACCATATCTACACCTGTATTTGGTTCATCAAGTATCAGTATCTCTGGTTTTGAGGCCAAGGCTCTCGCTATCATTACACGTTGACGTTGTCCTCCTGAGAGTGTTCCTACCATCTTATCTTGTAAGTTCTCAATATCCATCTTTTTAATGGCATCCTCAACAGCATCATTATCTTCTTGTGTCATTCTTGAAAATATTGAACGCTTTGCAGTTCTTCCCATCTTCACTATATCTAAAACTGTTGCAGGAAAGTTAGCATCTACAAGTGAAGCGCGTTGAGGAACATAGCCTATCCTATCCCATTTTTTAAACTCTTTTTTATCTTTTCCAAATATCTTAATCAGACCAGTCGTAGGTGTATCAAGTCCTAAAAGCATTCTTATAAGAGTAGTCTTTCCTCCACCATTTGGACCGATAATAGCTATATAATCTCCATTAAATATCTGAAATGATATTTGAGAGAGTATCTGCTGACCTCTTGCAGTAAAGCTAAGGTTTTCTACTTCAAAGATAGGTGCTCTAAAACTTACTGACACATAAGAGCCTTAGATATTTTTTCTAAATTTATCTTCATAATATCTTCGTATGTTAAATGCTTCTCAGCTTCATCTTTTGTGATATTTCCTAAAGGTTGAAGAGTATCAACAGATACTTTTGTATCTTTTGCTATACTTTTCATAACTCTATCACTCACAAAACTTTCAAAAAATATAGTAGAAACATTATGTTCCTCAATATGTTCCATAAGTTTAGCAATCTGTTTTGCACTCGGTTGTGCATCAGGCGACAATCCACTTAGTGCTTCTACTTTAAAATTATACTTATGTGAAAGATAAGAAAATGCGTTATGATTTGTGATGATTGTCTCTTTTTTACAACTACTAAGTGATTTTTTATATTGAACATCTAAACTATCTAACATAGTTAAATATTTATCTCTATTTTGAATATAAAACTCTTTTTTTGAGGGTGTTATATAAATTAAAGAGTCTGTGATAGTGTGTGTTGCTATCTTCATATTTTGTAAATCTAACCAGTAATGAGGGTCAATTTTACTATCGGTATGATGCTTATGCTCTTTATGATGATGTTCATCCTCTTGCAATGCTCGTATATTTACTCTTTTACTCATATTTATAGAGCTATTTTTAAAAGTAAACCCCTCTATCCACGGTTCTAATGCTCCATTATAGATAACTAAACGGCTCTTTTCTAATGAAGCCATAAGTTTTGGAGTTGGTTCAAAACTGTGAGCATCTACACCAAATGGTAATATATTGATGAGTTCAATACTATCTTTTCCAATATGCTTAGTAATATCATAAAGTGAAAATGTACTAACAGCAACTATCGGCTTAGAATTTACTTGTGTAATTTTTTCATTTTGATTCATCATAAATAGTTGTAAAACTAACAGTAGCATAGCTAAAACAAAAATTATCTTTCTAATATTTTTCATCAATATCCCCTAAATTATTTTTGAAATTATACCCTATTTTGTAATATAATTTTTTTTAGATATAATTCACAACTTTTAAACTCAGGATTTTATATATGACAACTAGTTTTTTACTTATTGTTCAAATAGTATTGGTAGTAATGATAGTTATCGCTGTACTTTTACAAAAAAGCTCAAGCATAGGTCTTGGAGCATATAGTGGCTCAAATGAGTCTGTATTTGGAGCAAAAGGTCCAAATAGTTTCTTAGCTAAAGCTACTTTTACTATCGGATTTTTATTTGTAGTAAATACTATCACTTTAGGTTATATGTACTCTCAATTAGCGCAAGCTTCTGTTGTAGATGATTTAATAGAAACAACAAATGTTATAGCACCCTCTGCACCTATAACAAAAACTGAAGCAAACAGTTCAAAATAATATTTTTCTTTTATACAGTAATATTTTTTGTTACTGTATAAGAATACTGTTACTCTCCACATTTTACACTCTTCACAAAAGAATACATCAGTTTTTTTCGCTAATATGGCATCTATGAAAATACAAACACAATACAATTATGAAAAAATATGGACAACAACTAAAGAGGATGAACTCTTAAAAATTATTGGTGAAGAAGTTGGTGATGCTGATACACAAGCTACACTTATTTATATAAAAGAGGTGCTTAACCGTAATAAAACTATTACAGTTGGTAGCTGTAAATTTAGAAAGGAACAAAAATAATGAATAAATTTTCAACTTTAAATCTTTCCAAAGAGATGATTTTAAATCTTGATAAAATCGGTTATAGTTCAATGACGACTATTCAAGAAAAATCATTACCTTTAATATTAGAAAATCAAGATATTATCGCTCAAGCAAAGACAGGAAGTGGTAAAACAGCTGCATTTGGAATAGGTCTTTTAAACTCTTTAAATGTTAAAAAATTTCGTGTTCAAACATTAGTTTTATGCCCTACTCGTGAGTTAGCTGACCAAGTAGCTAAAGAGTTACGATTACTTGCTAAATTTGCACATAATATTAAAATATTAACTCTTGTAGGTGGTGCATCTTTTGGTCAACAACTAGGTTCTTTACGTCATGAAGCACACATAATAGTTGGAACTCCAGGGAGAGTATTAAAACATTTAGACAAAGAAACACTTAATCTCGAAAATTTAAAGATGTTAGTATTTGATGAAGCAGATAGAATGTTAGATATGGGATTTATTGAAGAGATTGAAAAAGTTATCTCTTATACTCCAAAAGATAGACAAACTCTTCTATTTTCTGCAACTTATCCTGCTGAAATATTAGAATTAAGTAAAAGATTTCAAAAAGATGCCCATTTTATTAAAACAGAATCTATCGAAAGTATAAATAAAATTAGCGAAACTTTTTATGAAACTGATAACAACAATAAATTTCAAACTATTGTAAATATTTTTAGTAATGAAAATCCAGAAAATAGTATCGTTTTTTGTAATACAAAAGTACAAACTGATGAATTAGCTAAAAAATTGCAAGAAAATAGTATCGATGCCTTAGCACTTCATGGTGATATGGAACAATATGATAGAAACGATGTGTTAGTTCAATTTACAAATAAAAGCGCAAGAGTTTTAGTTGCTACGGATGTCGCTGCTCGTGGACTTGATATTAAAGAGTTAGCAATGGTTGTGAATTATGATCTACCACATAGTATGGAAACATATATTCATCGTATAGGAAGAACTGGCCGTGCTGGTGCAGAAGGTAAAGCAGTTTCTCTTTATAGTAGTTTTGAAGATGAAAAAATTGCTGAATATAAAAATAATATTAGAATCTTTAAAGAAGCTAATCAATTGAAAATAAAAAATAGTTTTAAAATGAAACCTGATAATATTACTTTAGTGATAGAGGGTGGAAAAAAAGATAAACTTCGTGCTGGTGACTTACTCGGTGCTTTAACAGGAGATAATACTATTGAAGGTAGTTCAATAGGAAAAATAGATATTTATGATAGACAAACTTATGTGGCTATCCAAAGAGAGTTTATAGATAAAGCTCAAAAAAAACTATCTAATGGAAAAATAAAAAATAAAAAATTCTCCATTTGGATTTTATAGTTTCTATTGTAATATTTATGTTATTATGAAGAAATATTAAAATAGAAAGAGTAAATATGAAAAAAATTCTTATAATAGATGATAGTATAACAGCAATAAGACTTCTTACATTTCATTTAAAAGAGTATAAAGGTGCTAAGTTTGATATCTTATCTGCCAAAGATGGTGCTGAAGCTTTATTTCTATTACGAGATAACGATGTAGATATTTTATTTTTAGATTTAATGATGCCTATTGTTGATGGGTATAGTGTTGCATCTTTTATTCATGATAGAAAATTAAAAGTAAAAACAGTTATTATCGCCTCAAGTTTAGATAAAAATGCCATTTTAAGACTTGGTAAATTAGGTGTAAAACATTTTTTACCTAAGCCAATAGAAAAAGATAGAATGAAAATTATTTTGGATAGAATGATTTTAGATGGATAGACTACAAGAGTATTTAAATACTCATGAACTAAGTGAAATATATCCATCTGATATAGCTAAAATTTTAAAAACTTATGATGATGATGAATTTATCAAAGCTTTAAAACTTATCCCATTGGATATTTTAGGAGATGTTACTCTCGCACTTCCTGATAGATATTTTGATAATGTAATGCAAAATTTGAGTGTTTCTGAATTAAGTTGTGCTATCACTAAACTAGAGTCTGATGACCAAACCGATTTTATGCAAGAACTTGAAGAATTTGATGAACTAAAAGCATTAAAAGTTTTTGAAACACTTGGTGAAGAGGATAAGCAAGAGATAACAAAACTTCAAACATATTTAGAAGATGAAGCTGGTTCATATATGCAACTGGAAATCTTCACTGCTGAGAAAACAGAGATAGTACAAGATGTGATTAAACGGTTTGCAAAACTCAGAAAAGAGAACTCTCTTGAAAATGTTCAAAATCTTTTTATAGTTAATAAAGAAAATAAACTAAGATATACTGTCGGTTTAGATGATTTACTTATATTTGATTTTTCTAAAACACTTCAAGATAATCTTGAAAATAGTGGTGATAGTTTTGAACCAAAATCAGCACAAGATAGAGAAAATATAAAAGCTGTTGTTCATTATTTTGAAGCATATGACCTTTCTGTTATGCCTATCGTTAATAATTATGGAGTTTTAATAGGTCGTATAACATCTGATGATATATACGATATTATTCAAGATGAAGCAACAGAACAGATGTATAACCTTGCTGGTGTGAACGATGAAGCAGAAGATGATAATGAAGTATTAAATGCAGGTAAAAAACGTGCAACTTGGTTATCTTTAAATCTTTTTACTGCTATCATAGCATCATTGGTTATTGCTCTTTTTGCAGATACATTAGAGAGTATGGTTGCACTTTCTGTACTCATGCCCATTGTTGCTTCAATGGGTGGGAATGCAGGAACGCAATCATTAACAGTTGTAGTTAGACAGTTAGCCCTTGGAGATATTTCACAAGGTGATGCTATGAGAATTATTACAAAAGAGGTTACTATCGCTTTGGGGAATGGTATCTTCTTTGCTATAATTATGGGAATAATTGCCACTATTTGGTTTGATATACCTATGCTCGGCGTTGTAATCGCTTTAAGTATGTTAATCAATCTTTTTATGGCTGGTTTTTTTGGAGCGACCATACCACTCTTTTTAAAAAAAATGAATATCGACCCTGCAATAGGTAGTACAGTTGTTTTAACAACTGTTACTGATATTGTAGGTTTTTTTAGCTTTTTAGGTTTAGCAACCTATATTTTACTTTAAGGATTATGTAAAACTTGGACTTATTAATAATATTTTTTGTACTTTCAGTTGGAGTGTCATTTATATGCTCTATCTTAGAATCGGTACTTTTATCTGTGAATATCTCTTATGTTGCAGTTTTAGAAAAAGAGAAACCTCGTGTAGGAAAACTACTTAGACATCATAAAGAAAACATTAACAAATCGATAGCTTCTATCTTAATTTTAAACACTATTGCAAATACATTAGGTGCAGCAGCCGTTGGAGCGCAAGCATCTATTATTTTTGGAAATGATGCTGTTGTTTATGTTTCAATCATTTTAACATTTGCTATTTTATTCTTTTCGGAGATAATTCCTAAAACTATTGGTGCAATCTACTGGAAAAGTTTAGCTCCTTTAGCAGCTCAAATCATTAGAATATTTATCTTTATAACATACCCAATAATTTTATCAACTCTCTTTGTAACAAATAAAATCTCTAATGGAAAAGATGATTCAAACTCTTTAACAAAAGAGGAACTTTTAGAGAGTATGCTTATTAGTGAAGATGAGGGTGTGATTGATGAGAAAGAATCGGATGTTATTGAAAATATCTTAAATCTTAATAACATAAAAGTTTCAGAAGTTCTTACACCACGAAGTGTTGTTTTTGCACTTGATGAAACTATTACTATTAAAGAGATTATAGAAACAAAAGAGGATATATTCAAGTTTTCACGTATTCCTGTCTATAATGAATCTATTGAAGATGTTGTAGGTATTGTTATGACAAAACATATCTTTAAACAAGCACTTACAGATGATAGTGTGATATTAGGTTCTATAAAAAAAGATATATTTTCTATCAATGAAAATATCCCTGTAAGTAAAGCTCTTGACCTTTTTATATCTAAAAAAGACCATATGTTTTTAGTTACTGACAACTATGACCAAACAGAAGGAATTTTAACATTAGAGGATTGTGTTGAGACTATTTTAGGTGTGGAGATAGTCGATGAAAGTGATTCTACTGTTGATATGAGAGAGTTAGCAAAACTTAAAATGAAACAGAAAAGAAAGAAAAAAATAGATTTAGAGAGTTAAGAAATTGATGAATTATATAGATGTTGAAGATATAAATAGAGATGAATTAGCTATATATCATCAACTTCGAGACAATCTTTTTCGTAAAGATAATAGCTTTATAGCAGATAGTCCGAAAGTTGTAAATATTATTTTACAAACAGATATAGAGATTAAAAGTATTTTAGCTACTCAAGAGTATTATGATGAGTTTAAAGAGCTTTTACAAAACAGAGATATTCCCTTTTTATATATCGCAAAAAAAGAGGAGATGCAAAAGATAGTAGGTCATAAAATACATCATAACTGTATGTTACACGGTATTCGTCCAAATGAAACAACACTTGAAAACCTTGATGATAAAATCATTATGTTAGATGCTATCACTTCAACAGAAAATATAGGTTCAATAGCACGCAGTGCAGCAGCATTAGGAGTAAATTCATACCTTCTTCCATCTAATGCACCTCATCCCTATTCTCGTCGCTCTTTAAGAGTTTCTATGGGACATATAAGTAAACTTAAATACCATATCTATAAAGATATTTTTCGAACAATAGCTGACTTAAAGATAGCAGGATATGAAATATTTTCAGCTGAAGTTACAGATGATGCTATAAATCTTCAAAATATTAAAGCACCTCAAAAATGGGTCATTCTTATGGGTCACGAGGGAAAAGGTTTATCTCAAGAAGTTATAGAGTGTTGTGATAAATCTGTGATGATTGAGATGAATGGTGATGTAAGAAGTTTTAATGTTGGAGTAGCTGCATCTATCTTAATGTATAAGTTTTGTAATGATTAACTTAGTATTAACTTATAGTTATTACAATACCACATCTCAATTATGTTTTCCCCCTTTCATAATTTGAGAATATATACTCTTAACATTTTTTTGAACACTCAAGCTTTGTTTTATCCCATCCCAACACTCTGGCTTGAGTGTTTATTCCCTCTAACTTATTATTTTCTCTTTTACATTTTGTTATAATATCTAGTTTTATAAATAATCACATTTAAAGGCTCTATTATTATATTAAATAAACAAACAAAACTAGAACAGTTCCGTAATTTTTACACAACACATAACCCTACAAACTTTGAAGATGCAATTGAAAAATTTGCCATTTTTGGTGGTGTAAACTGGGGTGATATTGATACCTCAAAACCATCAATAGAGTTAATTGAAAAACTTATTCTTCCCGATTTTAGATATATTCGTAATGATGTTACAGAACTTACGACAGGAATGCCTCTCTACCACTCTATTTTAACAGGTATAGCTATGGGTGATGGTAAAACACATACAGCATTTAAAAGAGCGAATATCGCTCCAGATACAGGTATAAATGCTATTGATGAACTTTGTGAAACAGGTATCATAGAGTTGAAAAAAGGAAATCAATTTTTCACATCTTGGAAAGAGAGAGAGAGTGTTGACAATAAGCTTTTCTTCACATCTCCATTTTTAAGATTTTGGTTTGCTTTTATCTCTCCTATTTTTAAAGGTATCCGTGATGGAGATTATAAAGAGATAAGAGAAAGATTTGAAAATCGTAAATCTGAGTTTATACAACTTCCTTTTATTGAGCTTTCACATGAACTTTTAAATTTAAGTTTTAAAGATGACCCAATTGTAGAGATAGGAACTTATTGGGATAACAGTATAGACTTAGATATTTTTGCTAAAACAAAATCGGGTAAAATCATTGTAGGTGTATCTAAGTATACAAACTCCAAAGTGAAGAAAAATGAACTTTCAAAACTGAAAGAAAGTTGTGAAAAAGCTAAAATAGAGGTAGATATTTTTGTTCTTATCTCAAAAAGTGGATTTTCAAATGAACTAAAATCATTAAAAGGTGAAAATTTAAAACTCTTTACTCTTAAAAATTTTAAAAAGTTAGTTGAGTAAAAAATGCAAGTATCAAATTTTAGTCATTTAGGATTTATTCTAGCCGCAGCAGGAAGTGCTGTTGGTCTTGGAAATATTTGGAAATTCCCTTACATTACAGGTGAGTATGGTGGTGGTGCTTTTGTTCTCATCTATCTTATCACTGTTCTTGTTATAGGTTTTTCTATTATGTTAGCTGAGATGCTTATCGGTTATATTGGGAAAAAAGATAGTGTAACATCATTTGAAGAACTTGCTCCAACAAATAAAACTCTTTGGAAACTTGGAGGTTTTCAAGGTTTAGCAGGTCTTTTTATTATGACCTTTTACTCTGTTGTTATTGGATGGATATTTAATTATATATTTACCTCCTTTACATCCCTTCCATCTTCAGTTGAAGAAGCTGAAAAAACATTTACAACAATGCTTCATACAGGTATATGGACACAACTCTTTTTCCATACAGTAGCGTTTATATGGATTACCTATATTTTAACAAAGGGTATTAAAAGTGGAATAGAAAAAATGAATATGATTTTAATGCCCACTCTTATGATTATTCTTTTTGGTATGTTTATATATGCTACAACTTTAGAGAGTTTTTCTCAAGCTGTTAAATTTATGTTCACTCCCGATTGGTCTAAAATAGATTCTAATGCCTTTGTTATAGCTGTTGGTCATGCTTTTTTTACACTCTCTTTGGGAATGGGTGCTATTATGACCTATTCAGCATCGATGGAAAAAAAATCAAATCTTGTTAAAAATGCTTTTTGGGTTATATTTTTAGATACTACTATTGCTATTGTAGCTGGACTGATGCTTTTTACGTTTTTATATCAATATGGCGCAGGTCCAGCAAAAGGTCCAGGTCTTGTTTTTATCTCTCTTCCATCAGCATTTTATGAGATGGGAATTATAGGTAACTTTTTTGCTATTATATTTTTTATAGCTTTAGCATTTGCAGGACTTACATCTTCTGTTTCCTTAGTTGAACCGATGGTTAAATATTTTGTTGATAGATTTAGATGGAGTAGAAAAAAATCTGCCATCTCTATGGGTCTCTTTTTTTACTTAATAGGAATAGTTGCATTACTTTCAAATATAGATGGTTTTAAAGAGTATCTAAGTTGGGGAGGTAAAAACTTTTTTGATTGGATAGATTATATCACGGCTGCTATTATGCTTCCTTTGGGTGGTTTAATCATGGCAATATTTGTAGGTTTTATTATTGAAAAACAGAAAGTTTATGATTTGATGAAACCTCAGTTAGGATTTACATTTGATATTTGGTATTTTTCATTAAGATATATTACACCACTTGCTATGTTTATAGTTATGTTAAATGTTATGGGTCTATTTTAAACAAAGAATTTAGAGAAATGGGTCAGCTGTTATTGATGACCCATCATAACTTAAATATAAATTCAACTCATCTGATGAGTTTGAATTTTATGAAACTCCTCTTTTTTAAACGGTTTTCCTACATAAAAATCATAATGACTATTTGTTTTATTTTTTACATTGGAAGTTGAAATAACTGTTGTTCTTGGTATTTTATGTTTTTTCTCTAAAATGCGAAGAGTATCTAATACCTCATCGCAACTAATGTCACTATCAAAATCATCTATATAGATAAAGTTATATCTTCTCTCTTTCAATATAGATTGCTCTATCATCTCAAGAGATTTTTTCATACTATTTGCACTCTCTATAATAGAAAGTTCTTCACTAAGTATCCCTTTTAGTAAAGCTATATTTATTCTATTGTCATCTATTATTAAGATTCTTGGTGTTTTATCTATACTTATAAACGAATATAAAATATCTGTAAAATATCCATATTGAGAGATAATAAGATTTGTACAACTCTCTTGATTTCTTGATATAGAGAAAAGTTTCTCTTCCACTATAAGATTTTCTATCCCTTTTCTTCCACAAAAAAGAATAACATCTAAAGATATTTTACTTTGGAAAGAGATAAGATGTGTAGTTTCTTCATCAATTTCATCAATATTTGTTATAGCCTTAATTTGAGATTCTTTAAACCCTAAACGTATAATATGTCTTGCTATATTATTAGCACTACAACTATTTTTACTATCCATTAAAATAGAAATTTTTGCATTAAGATTTTGAATAGTTTTAAATGTACTACTCTGTTTCTTCAACTCTACTGGAATATCAAAAGAGAATAAGCTTCCTTTATATATTGTACTTTCAAGTTGTAAACTTCCTCCCAAATTTTTTACATAATAAGCACAAATAGCAAGACCTATATTATTTCCATGATAAGTTTCATCAGTAGAGTAGTTTTCAATAAGTTTAAAATCATCTAGTATCTCTTTTTGCTTTAACCGAGATATACCGATACCACTATCTTTCACTCCAATATTAATTCGTCTAGTTTTTGATTCATATTTTACAAAAAATTCTATACACTTATTTCGTTGTGTAAATTTATAAGCATTTTCAAGAAGATTAATAATAATACGTTTAAGTTTTAACTCATCTATCTTAATCTCTTTAGGCATAAGAGGATCTATATATACATTAAAACTAATCTCTTTATTATACATATTTGATACAAAACTCTCTGATATTTTTGAGAAAAAAGAGACTGAATTTAAAAAAACCTCTTCCCCTTTTCTCTCTTGAGGGTTTGAGTTATGAAGCATAATAGAATCTGTGAGAGAATTAATAAACTTTGTACTATCTTTCGCACTCTCTATATAATATTTTAACCGTGGGTCATCTATCTTTTCCTCTAAAAGCTCCAAGAAACCGTAGAGATTGTTTGCAGGTATTTTTATATCGTGAATAATAGACCCTAAATAGTTAAAAGCCTCATTATGCTCCTCTAAACTTTCAATCTCTTGCATAGTAATATCAATATGCTTTACCTCTTTTTTTGACCTATCAATATCTACACACCCTTTCATTTTACAGATAGCATCTATAATATAGGGAACAATTATTTTAAAAACTTTAAAATCATATTGTGTAAAATCTTTATGTTTATCGATAGAGGAGTAAGCAGTAGCAACACCTACTAATTCACCCTCATCTATAAGAGGAATAATAATTTTTGATTTTATATTTATGGAATCTGGATTATCTATAAATATATCATAATTCTCTTCACTCATTAAGTTATTATAAATGGCAGATTTTTTTGTCATAAAAGCTTTATATAAAATACCTTTTTTACTATCTATTGGGATATTATAAATATTGTTACCATCTCTTGTTCTTGTCAAGAGTGAGCCTTTTTGATTATATATCCAAATAGAAGCAAATTCAGAATCAACAACTTTTCGAATAAGGTTTTCTAAAATAGTATTTATTTCATTTGGCATAGTAGCTATTTGTAATTTTTTTGTAAAATTTGTTAGTTCTAACTGTATCTCATTGGTATCTAAAGTTTTCATAATGCTACTCCTCTCGCAATTATATCAAATATTTAACGATACTAAAAAAGTTTAATATGTTATAATCAAGCAAATTTATACAATAAGGATTTTATAATGGCAAAAGAACATTCATTTGATATTACAGCAAAAATAGATATGCAGAACTTTAAAAATGCTATAAATATGGTAGATAGAGAGGTCTCTAATCGCTATGATTTTAAAGGTACAACGTATGAAGTGACTTTTAACGAAAAAGCAAAGACATTAACTCTTATCGCTTCATCAGACAATAAACTTGATGCACTTAAAGATATTGTAATAGCAAAATTTTTAAAGCAGGGTCTATCTTCTAAAGTTTTAGATGAGTTACGAGTAGAGGATTCTTCAGGTGGAAATAGAAAAATTACTTTTAAAGTAGTTGATTATATAGAGAGTAAAGAAGCTAAAAAAATTACTGCTGACATTAAAAAGATGAAATTAAAAGTAAATGCTCAAATAGAGGGTGATTCTATTCGTGTAAAAGGTGCTAAACTTGATGATTTACAAAAAGTGATGAAGATGGTAAGAGAGGGTGAATGGGATGCACCTTTAGTTTTTGAGAATATGAGATAGGTTACTAGCTATGAAAAAGATGAGTGTACTCAATGCAGCCCAATATTTCGGTGTTTCAAAAGAAGCTATTCATAATAGAGTTAGACGAGGCTCTTTAAAAAGTGTTATAGAAGATGGTGTCAAGTTAGTGATAATAGATATAACCTCTCCACCAAAAAAACGTTTACAAGAAAACTCCCAACAACTTTTAGAAAAAATCAAAGTTTTAGAAGATGAAGTTAAAAATTTAAAAGCTAAAAATGAACAGATATATAGAGAAAAAGATAAACAACTTACCGATATACTTATCTCATTAGAAAAAAAGGGATTGGTAAATGCTAAAATAAACTTAGTAAATTCTCATCTTACCTCATTAAAAGAGTATCTTAAAGAACAAAAACTTTCAGATAAAAAAATTGAAAAGATTAAAAAAAGATTTAAAAAACAGGTAAAAAAAGATGAAAGAATTATAGTTGTAGATAAAAAATATTATCTTGACTTAGAGAAATATGATTATAGAGATTTACTTTAGTAAATCTCTATATATCCTACTTAAAGGTCACTACTTTTAAGTGTTAAACCTTTAAGATGTGAAACAGGATAAGCATAAGATATACCTGCACCTTCACCTGTAATATCTAAATCGTGCATAATTGTATTTATTATTGCATCAACTTTTTTCGTTGGTGTGATAAACATAAGATTTGAATCAGTTGTATCTGTATGAAGTCTAGTGAAAAAGTTCTCCATCTCTTCAAGTCCCATTCCATGTGCATTCATAATAGTTACACCTCTAGCACCCGCATCTCTAGCAGATAAAAGAGCTCTCTCTTCCATATCATGAGGAACGATTACATGAACTGCTGAAAACTGCATCTCATAAGAGTGTCGTCTATCTGTTCCATGAACATTTACTGTTGATAGACCCATATTGTTTGCATCTTCAAGTGCATGACGAAGTTCATCGATATGAATCTCTTCAAGTTCATGTTGCCCTTTGATACCCATTCTATCTGTAATAACACCATAAGCCATAACTGTAATCATAGGAAAAAGTGAAGCAAATGCAATAAGACCAAAACCATCTATAAGAGGGTCACGACCAGGGATATTTGTAGCAAGACCTAAACCAAGAGCAGCCACTAATGGAACAGTTACTGTTGAAGTTGTAACTCCACCACTATCATAAGCGATAGGTATAATATACTTAGGAGCGATAAATGTAAGAGCTATAACAAACATATAACCAACAATAATAAAGTAAACAATATCTCCACCATTTACAATTCTAAATGCACCAAGAGCGATACCAAAAGCAACACCAAAAGCAACAAAGATACGAAGAACAAAGTCATTAATCTTCCCATCACTAATCTCTTTAGCTTTCTTTGCAATAGCTGTTAAAGATGGTTCAGCCATAGTTGTAGAAAATCCGATAGCAAATGCAAATGTATAGATAACCATATTGCTACCATTTTGAGTAAGCTGAAGTGCCATACTCTCACCAAGGCTAAATAGACCCATTTCAAGACCGATAATAAAAGCATCAAGACCAATAATAACAAGTCCAAACCCTATAAGTACCTCTTTTAAATTATCGATAGGCTTCTTTAAGATAATATATTGAAAGAAAAGAATTACACCAAGAATAGGGATAACATCCATAGCAACACTTAATATACCTTTTAAAATAGCTAAGAAACTATAATCTATCACAACTGGAGTAGATTCTGCCATTGCTGTTGCAACAGGTACAACTACTTCACTAGCTTCTATAAAGTTATAAACAAAAATACCATAAAACTGAACAAAAATCATAGGAGTAAGTGAAGCAAATGCTATAAGTCCAAAACCATCAAGAACAGGATTTCTTCCCTTAATAGTCGAAGCTAGACCTATTCCAAGGGCTGCAACTAAGGGAACTGTTACTGTTGAAGTTGTAACTCCACCAAGGTCAAATGCAAGACCTACTATCTCTTTTGGAGAGAAAAATGTTGCTGCAACTACTAAAATATAACCTGAGATTATATAATAATGTATAGGATGTCCCTTGATAATTCTCCAAACACCTAAAACAATAGCAAAACCAACAGAAAAAGCAACAACCATTCTCAGTACAAAAGCATCGATACGACCAGAACTGATGGCAGCAGCTTTATCTGCAATTACTAAAAGAGCTGGTTCAGCAACAGTTGTACCAAATCCTATCATAAATGCAAAAAGAATAGTCCAACCTGTTGAACCTTTATGTGCAAAATCACTTGCAAGACCTTCACCAACTGGAAAAATTCCAACTTCAAGTCCTAAAAGAAAAACAGCAAGACCAACACCAACTATCGCTAAACCAATAGTGGTACTTAACCAGTTATCAGGAACTGTTTCAATAACAGCTAACTGAAAAAACATAATAACCAATACAATTGGCATTAAGTCTCTAAAAGACTCTTTTAAGAGCTTTAGAAACGACATAATATTTAACATCTTTCTACCTTTTTAAAATAATAAGGGATTATAGCTATTTAAGATAAATTTCATACCCTTTACCTTAAATATAGTAAACATCTTGTAAACTTAAAAACTTTTACCATGATAGGGGAAAATATGAGAGATATTATATCGATTTTAGCTGTTGATGATGAGCCTTTTAATTTAGATTTAATTGAAGCTGCTTTTATGGATTATGAAAATATTGAAATAACAAATGCAATAAATGGTCAAGAAGCTCTTGATGCTCTTCAAACAGATATATTTGATGTGGTTCTTCTTGATATTAGTATGCCTATTATGGATGGTTTAAGTGTCCTCAAAATTATCAGAGAAAATCCAAAATTTAAACAATTACCTGTTTTAATGGTTACAGCAAATGCTGAAAAAGAGCAAGAATCTATTGTTGCTGGAGCGAGTGATTTCATCTCTAAGCCTTACGATATAGAGGTTTTATGTGCAAGAACTCTTAACTATGCAAAGATGAATAAACATCATAAACAGATTCAAAATCAGCAAAATATTTTGGAAAAAGAAGTTAAAGAGAGAACTCAAGAGCTACAATCAGCTCTTAAAATGGCAAAAAAAACAGAATATGAAATATCTATTCGTTTAGGTCGTGCAAGTGAATTTAGAGATTTAGAAACTGGTGGCCATATAAAAAGAATGAGCCATTATTCTAAACTTCTAGCACATCTTTATGGACTAGACGATGAGGAGTGTGAACTTGTTTTATATGCTGCTCCTCTTCACGATATTGGAAAAGTTGGTATTCCTGACAAAATTCTGCTTAAACCTGGTAAATTTGTAGATGATGAGTTTGAAATAATGAAACTTCATGCAGAACTCGGAGCGAAAATGTTAGAGGGTGCAGATGAATTTCCTGTTTTAAAAGCTGGACACATAATAGCTCTTCAACACCATGAAAGATGGGATGGAAAAGGTTATCCCTATAATATTAAGGGAGAAGATATTCATCTTTATGCCCGTATAATAGCCATTGCTGATGTTTTCGATGCATTAAGTTCTCGACGTTGTTACAAAGAACCTATGCCTTTGGAAAAAGTTTTATCTATTATGAAAGCAGATAGTGGAACTCATTTTGACCCCCATCTTGTAGAACTCTTTTTAGCTAATTTAGATAAATTTTTAGAGATACAAGAGTTGTATAAAGATGATGATAATGCACATAGTATTATGGATATCATAAACGGTAGTAAATAATATGAAAATAGTTTTTATAGATGATAATGAACTTAATAGAATGGTTATGGAAGATATGCTTGAGATAATATTAGTAGATGCTGTTGTTGAAACATATGCTAATGCAAAAGATTTTTTAGCTCTTGAGATTGATAAGTATGATATTGTTTTAACTGATATAGATATGCCTGAAATGGATGGATTTTCTTTTTATAATACTCTTCGAAGATCTAATTTTGAGAAACCAATTATTGCTGTTACTGCCTTAGCTGTTAATGGTGATAGAGAAAGAATGTTGATGCATGGATTTAATGATTATATATCAAAACCTATTGATATGAAACAACTTGAAGTAACATTAAAAAAGTATATATAAAAATTCATGAAACAAGATGAGATAGAATCCTTATTAAATAGCTTTTTTCTTTCAAAAAAAGATTTGAAAAGTAGAGAAAGTTTTAAAGAGTTTGCTTACTCTTTAAGTGATATTATTATTAATGACTTTGCTACAAATTATCTTTTAAATAATCCCTACCTTAGTATCTATCTAGCACATACAGATGGAAGTATGCTTCTTAAAAAAATAAAAGATTTTTTTGCTTTTGTATTGATTGCTCCAGTTGATGAACTTTATATAAAACGAGTTCATTTTATAGGTTCTATTCATTACTCTATAAAATTAGAACCAGCAAAAGTAAGTTATGGTTTTTGGGCAATTTCTGAAGTAATATATAAAATGGCTGAGATAAATGAGGTGATAAAAGAGCATAGAGTAGTTCTTACAAAACTTTTACGTTTTATTGAACATCTTATGAATGATGGTTATTACAAAGAAAAAAAAAAAAATATAGATAGGCTTCAATCCCACTCATTCAATGCTCAAAATGAACTTTATTTGGGTTTTAATATTCATAAATTAAATATGCAAAATATAGGTAAAGCGATAAAAATTCAAGATATAACAGTTATTAAAGAGATTCAAAAAAATCCAAATCATTGTCAATTTGGAAAAATTATTAATTCACTTTTAGAGAAGAAAAGATATAGCGATATATTAGGTTTTAATATCTATTCTATGCAAAATATGCACGATGAATGGCATAAAAGTTTTTCTTTACTAATAAAATCTTTAGAGATTAAAAACTTACAACAAGTTCAGATAGAGTACCAAAATTTAAAAACTGTTACAGATGAGATTTCATTACTACTCAATACAGCACTTCAAAACTCATTAGAAGATGGTCATTTAGCACTTAATTCAAGTATGAATGCTATGAAAAATATGAGTAAACTTTTTTATCACAAAGATTTAAAAGAGTTTAATGAAGATAAATTAAAAGAAATTTTACAGAAGATGATAGAAGAGACTATATTATCTGAAATGAGTTGGGCTATCGATGATATAGCTATCGATTATGAAAATAAATTTACTAAAAAATTTACTATCATTAAACAGATGCGCTATAAAATTCAGAATATTTTTATAGCTATAAATTTAAAAAATAGTAATAATAATAACTATTTAAAAGAGATTATTAATCTTTTATTAGAAGTATTAAATCTTCATCTATCTGTAACTCAAAGAGAAATATCTCTTATTAGTTTTGCAGATAAAGCAGAAAGTGCAAACAAATCAAAAGATATGTTTTTAGCTAATATGTCTCATGAACTTCGTACTCCATTGAATGCAATTACAGGTTTTTCTCAAATCTTGATGATAAAAAAAGATACTCCTCCAAATGTCAAAAAATATGTAGAAAAGATAAATATAGCTGGAAAAAACCTCTTAGAACTTGTAAATACTATTTTAGATTTTGCAAAACTTGAAGCTGGTAAGATGCAGTTTAATCCAAAATTGAGTAATATATCTGATGTTCTTAAAGAGGTAGAAACATTAATTTCCTCTTTTGCAGATACAAAAAAAATAACCTTAAAAATGCCAAATATAATCTCTTTAAATTTATATATAGATAGTACCCTTTTTAAACAAGTTCTTCTTAATCTCTTAACAAATGCTATTAAGTTTACTCAAGAGGGTGGAGAAGTTAGTTTAAGTATAGAATATAATGCAGATAATCATAGATATATTTTTGAAGTTAAAGACAATGGAATAGGATTATCCAAAAGCTCTATCAATAATCTCTTTCAAGCTTTTTCCCAAATAGAAAATAGCTATCAAAAAGAGCATAAAGGAACAGGTTTAGGATTGATGATAAGTAAAAAAATCATTGAAGAGTTACATAATGGTCGAATTTGGGTTGAAAGTGAAGAGGGAAAAGGAAGTAGTTTTTTTCTATCTATTAAAACACCTATGGTAGAATCTCATACATACAGTATAAAAAAAGCTCCCAAATATTCTAAAAATATCTTAATCGTAGAGGATAGTGAAAATTATCAAAAAATTTTAATAGAGCATTTGAAACAAACTCATAATATGACATTAACAGATACAGTCAATAAAGCAAAAGAGTTAATTCACAAAAACAGTTATGATTTTATCATCTTAGATTTTTTCTTAACAGATGGAATAAGTTCAGAAATTTTACAATATATGGAAGAGGAAAATATTGATACACCTACAATAGTAATCTCAGCAGAAGATGAGATAATTATTTCATCTTCTTTAGCAGGTTCTTCAAACTTGGAATGTATTATCAATAAAAAAAATATTGACCAAATTTGTTCCTCTTTACGAGGCGAAAAACTAAGTCTTAAGCTTTAAAGAGATAAAATACAAATCTCTTTAAGGACAGCTGGCCGAGTGGTCGAAGGCGCTCGCCTGGAACGCGGGTATAGGGTAACCTATCTAGGGTTCGAATCCCTAGCTGTCCACCATCTAATCATTTAATACCATCTAAAAACACTCTTTAAACCCCCTAAACAAAGGCATCTAAGCCACTTCTACAATCTGAGTTAATCTAATGTATGTTATAGTAATCTCAAAAATTTAGGGGCTTATTTAGGGGCTAAGTAAAAAAAAGCCCCCATAACTTAAAGGATTTACCTATGGCTAGGGTTATACAACCATTAACGGCACTACAAGTAAAACAAGCTAAACCAAGAGAGAAAGATTACAAGTTATCTGATGGAGGGGGCTTATATTTACTTATCAGTAAAGTAGGTGGTAAACATTGGAAGTTAAAATTTAGATTTGATAATAAAGAGAAAAAACTATCTTTAGGGGCTTATCAATTTATTACACTTAGTGAAGCTAGAGCATTAAGAGATAAATATAAACAGGATATTTTAAATGGTATAAATCCTATTGAAGTTAAGCGAAAGAAAAAAGAGTTTATAAAACAAGAGGAAGTTAAGAACCTCAACACATTTAAAAAGATAGCACTAGAACGATTAGAAAAAGTACAAAACGATATAAGCGAAAGCCATTACAAGAGAACACTAGGAGTTTTTAAAAATCATATATTTCTAAGTATAGGAGATTTAAACATAAGTGAGATAGAAGCTCAAAATATTATAGAGATACTTAAAAAAATGGTAGAAAGTGGTTTAAAGAACTCAACACAAAAAGCCCATCAAGCGATAAACAAAACTTTTAAGTATGCAGTAGCTCACGGTTACACTAAAAGAAACCCATCTAACGATTTTGATTTACAGGAGATTATAGGTAAAAGCTCAAAAAATCACTATCCAACCATAACAGATGATAAAGGGATTAAAAACCTACTGATAAGCATAAAAGAGTATCAAGGGGAAACCTCAACAAAATACGCCCTTTTAATGTTGGCTTATACATTTGTAAGACCTACAAACATACGATTAGCATTATGGGAGGAGATAGATTTTAAATCTAAAAGATGGACTATACAAGCTAAGAAGATGAAAACAAAAGAGGATTTTATAGTGCCTATTAGTAATGATGTAATGGAGTTATTAGAGGATATAAAACTATATAGTGGAGATAGCCCTTATCTGTTCCCCTCTACTAAAAGCAAAAATACCCCTTTAAGTGATGGGGCATTATTAGGAGCTATTAGACGAATGGGCTACACTAAAGAGGAGTTTGTACCTCACGGGTTTAGAGCTATGTTTAGCACAATAGCACACGAAAAAAGCCAATTCAAATATGATGTAATAGAAACACAACTAGCTCATAGTGTAGGAAATAGTGTATCACAAGCATATAATAGAGCTAAGTATTTAGATGAAAGAACAGAGCTTATGAAGTGGTGGAGTGATTATTTAGAGGAGATAGAAAGATGATAGATGAGATGAGTAAAAAGTTAGAGGATTTATTAGAAGAGAATAAGATAAATGACTTAATAAATGGTGAAATAATGCTAAGGATAGGTCATTTTCATACAATTTTAAGCTAATCATAAGAAATCTTAGTCGGATTTCCTAAAAAAAATGGATTATTCCTACAAGAATCATGAATTCGTTTCATAATTAGCTTTTTATCCTTTGGTTTAT
>Ga0256837_1000088_pt1 | contig 80490 bp, 91 predicted proteins | sample 4562384metaG_FD_185976 | JGI IMG/M metagenome (GOLD analysis project Ga0256837, IMG submission 185976) | Hydrothermal vent microbial communities from Guaymas Basin, Mexico - 4561-384 | ecosystem: Environmental > Aquatic > Marine > Hydrothermal vents | place: Mexico: Guaymas Basin | collected...
AAACTCCTTGAGGACGCTAAAGCAATAGAAGAAGCCGGTGCCGTAATGCTTGTAATAGAAGGTGTAAAAGAAGACGTGGCAAAAGAGATAACCGAAAGTATTAATATTCCTACAATCGGAATAGGCGCAGGAAGATATACAACCGGACAGGTACTTGTATGGAGCGATATGCTTGGATTTTTTGAAGAGTTTAAACCTAAATTTGTGCGTCGCTATTTAAACGGAGCCGAGCTTGTAAGGGAAGCGGTTAAAAGATATGTGGATGATGTAAACAGCGGAAAATTCCCAAGTGATAAGGAGATATATTAGGAAGGATGAAGGAGTAAAAAAAGATGGTTGGTACGATCATCAATCACTAAAATAACAAGGAGATAAATAATGGCTGTAGAATATATGGAATATTATACTTATGAGGATTATAAAAAATGGGAAGGGGATTGGGAGCTTATATATGGAATGCCTTATGCTTTTTCGCCTTTTTCTTTACACAGTCATCAAAAAATCAGTGGAAAAATATTAGTTCAACTTGATAGAATTTTAGAAAATTGTAAGAATTGCTATGCTTTAATGGAAAGTGAAGTGAAATTTAGCAGTGATACTACAGTTAGACCGGATGTTATTGTTAAATGTGGAGAAATTGATGATATTACAATAACTCCTGAAATTATTTTTGAAGTAATAAGCATGGGAAGCATTAAAAGAGATGAGCTTTTAAAATTTAATCTTTATAAACAAGAAGGAATTTTGTATTATGGAATTGTTTATCCTGATGATAAAAGAGCAAAAGTTTATAAACTTATAAATGGCGAATATATAAAAATAGCTGATTTAAGAAATGAAACATTTAAAACGGATGATTTAGATTGTAATGTAAAAGTTAATTTTAGCAAGGTTTGGTTGTGAGAGAAAATTTTAAAAATACGGAGTTTGAAAATGATAAAAGATAAAATACAAAATTTTTTGGAAAATTTAAGTGAAGATGAGGTAAAAAATCTGCCTGTTGCTAAAAAACTGGATGTAATTTATCAATATCCGGAAATTAAACTTACAAAAAAAGGCAATTTACCTACTAAAATTGTCGATGAGCTGATTGAGACGGGTTTGCTGTTTAGAAAACCTGAAAAACCGAAAGAAGATCATACTTTTGAGATTAAACTGTTTAAAAATCTTTTAATTGATTCAAGACTTTTTAGAAAATCAAAAAACAAACTGCTTCAAACGAAAAAATACCAAAAACTCTCTTTAAAAGAGAAAGTTTTGATGCTTTTTGAAAGTTTGGAAATGAAAGTAATATTAGATACTGTCTTTTCTATGGAATGGTATGTCAAACAGACGTTTAAGGAATATTTTTTATTTATGCGGGATATTGACGAATTTTTATATAAGGCGGTTATGAGTGTGGGCAAAGAGAGAAAATTAACTGAAAGTATATTGCAGTCTGTATTGTATGAATTCGGGGTTTTAAAGAATGGTAAACTACAGATTGATTTTAAATTATCCAAAGAAAAAGTTAAAACCGATGAAATTATTAATCCCGAAGATATTAACGAAAGAGTTGCAAAACTGTTTTTGATTGCAATTTTGGAAAATGGTGAGTGCGATACCTGTGATGAGGAAGATATGCTTATTATTCAAAAAATATACAATACAATGGAACTTTTTGTAACAATGGAGGAGGATGATTATAAATATTATGAAAAATGGCTGAGAAAAATGGGGCAAAATCTTAAAAAATTTGTAACATCAAAAGAATTTGCTTTGATGGATGTGTTTTTTGACGATATAAGCGCGGAAGTGAGAAGCGATATAATGCAGGTTCTTTTAATGAGTTATTCATATAAAACTATGAATAAAAAAGAAAAAGATGATTTTTTAATGTATTTTGCAATGACGGTTTGTGAAATATATTTAAACAGACATTACGGACTGTTTAATAATTGAAAGGTGTGGAGTGAGAATAGTGGAAGTTGAAAAAATAAGTTTTGACGAAGCATATGAAAGATCCTTAAGGCCTCAGAATTTAGACGAGTATATTGGGCAAGAACAGATTAAAAAAAACCTGAAAGTTTTTATTCAGGCGGCAAAAAAAAGGGGGGAGTCGCTTGATCATATACTTTTTTTCGGACCCCCGGGGCTTGGAAAAACTACGCTTGCAAACATTATAGCAAACGAAATGGGAAGCAATCTTAAAACGATTTCGGCCCCTATGCTTGAAAAATCGGGCGATTTGGCGGCAATTTTAACCAATTTGGAAGAGGGCGATATTTTGTTTATAGATGAAATACACAGGCTCAAATCTTCCATCGAAGAAGTTTTGTATTCTTCCATGGAGGATTTCAGGCTTGATATTGTAATCGGAAGCGGTCCTGCAGCACAGACTATCAAGCTGGATGTTGCAAGGTTTACTCTAATAGGTGCTACTACAAGGGCCGGGATGCTTTCCAATCCGCTCAGAGACAGGTTCGGTATGAGTTTCAGGCTCAATTTCTATAACCATGAAGAACTCGGCGAAATTATAAGACTTGCTTCTGGTAAATTAAATAAAGAAATAGAGCCTTCCGCGGCGGTTGAAATAGCCAAACGTTCTCGCGGAACGCCTAGAATTGCGTTGAGACTTCTTAAAAGGGTGAGGGATTTTGCGGAAATAAAAGACGAAAACACAATAACTCATGCCACAACCAGATATGCACTTGACGAACTTGGAATTAACGAACACGGTTTTGACGAGCTTGATATTAAATTCTTAACACTTCTTGCCGATGCGAAAAAGCCTATCGGGCTTTCCACTATCGCTGCGGCTTTGAGCGAAGACGACGGCACTATTGAAGATGTTATTGAGCCGTTTTTGCTTGCTAACGGATTTGTGGAAAAGACTCCGAAAGGAAGGGTCGCCACAAGAAAAACATATGAAATACTGAGGTTTCCCGCCGGGAGCCTGTTTTAAGGAAAAAAAATGAAATTTTTAACATTTCTTACCATTGTAATAGGATATTTTGTATATTTGACATATAAGCCTTATCTGCTTGATATCGCCATTGCATCGCTGATGGCGATTGCGTTTGGAAAGGTAAGTATGATTATAGGTAAAAAGATAAAAAACAAATATCTTTCATCAGCTCTGGTTACGCTGATTTTTGCTGTTTTAATATTCGGGCCTATTCTTTATTTTGTAATTACCGCCGGAAAATTTATTTCCCATATTGATATAGAAGACGTAAAAAATATTATTTTAAAAGCCCAGGCTCTTTTAGAGTATTTTCCTGATTTTGTGGCAAACAAGATTCACGAATATATCAGTCCCGACAACATAGCTCAGTTGTATAATACAATAGCACCTATATTGGGAGCTCTTACGGCTAAAAGCGCTGTTTTTATAAGAGATGCGTTTTTGATAGTGATATTTTTCTTTTTTGCAACGCTTTACGGTAAAGAGATTATGGGGTTTTTTAAAAAAGTCATACCACTTGAAGATTCACAGCTTGAAAAACTTTTTTTCGGAACGAGTGAAGTGATGAGTGTTGTTTTTTATTCGACTGTTTTTACCGCAATACTTGAAGGTCTGCTTTTTGGTGTGATTGCCAAAGTTTACGGGTTTAATTTTGTTTTCTTTACTATAATGTATGCATTTTCATCCCTTATTCCAGTTGTCGGTGGTGTGATTATGTGGGGACCTGTGAGCCTTTATATGTATTCTATGGGTAATACAACCGGTGCTGTTGTTGTTGCTGTTTATTCTGTTGTAATGATTTCGGTAATTGCCGATACGTTTATCAAACCTGTGATTATTGAGTTTGTCAAAAAAACATTTGATGCTGATACCGAGCTGAATTCGCTTCTTATTTTCTTTTCAATAGTTGCAGGACTCTCGTCTTTCGGGCTTTGGGGTATTATTATAGGTCCGGCTGTAACTGCAATGTTTGTTTCAATATTACGCTTTTATGAAAAGATTTAGTCAGTTCGACTAAACTTTCTTAAAATTATGAATTAAAAAACTTGACAAATATTTTTTAATGTTGTATAATCACATTGTCAAAAAACAAAAAAGAGTGCCAAAATGAAAAACAAAGTTGAGTTAGTGCTTTATGAATTGATTCAGGTTTATTTGCAAAAAAGTGAACCGTTAAGCTCAACTAAGCTGAAAGAAATAGCGGATTTGCCGTTTTCAGCTTCAAGTATAAGAAGTTATCTTAAACAGCTCGAAGATTACGATCTAGTAGAAAAGGAGCATTTTTCGAGCGGTTCGTATCCGAGTGCAAAGGCGATGGAATCGTTTTGGCGTGAAAATCTTAAAGACAGGGTTGTTTTAACGGATACGGATTTGAATAAAAAAGCACAGGAACTTGACATTTATATAATGATAGAGATGTTTGAAAATCAGTTGCTTGTAGATGTTTATAATTTAAACAACAGATTTGTAATATTGGAATTTGAAAAAGATGAAGTCGTTTTCAGATACGACAGCAATCTTTATATTCTTTTTAAGTCCGTAAAAGGTATGCTTTTGGATGAATTAAAAAAATATCTTTTGCATATAGGACTTGAAAAAGAATACGAAAAAATAAAAAGCCTCTATAAATATAAAGCTTTTAATAAAAAGTTTTTATATAAAAACGGTATTGAATCGGAAGTTTTTGAAACTTACCGTTTCAGCAGTTTTCCCAGAGGTGTTAGTTTTGTAGAGGATTATCTGATAATGAGAGATATTCAAAACACTAAGAGGGAATTCAGACATATATTGCTGATGGGCAGTGTATATACCGATTTCTTTGAAATAACAAAACCAGTAAAGGAGGGGATGGATGAGTAAAAAAAAGCATCATGAAACCCATGAAGAAAAAAAACAGACTGTTTCGGAAAATGAAGCCCCCGATACAGAGAAAGAAGAACTTCAACAAAAGCTTGACGAAGTTTTAAGGGCATACGCAAAGTGTGAAAACGATAAAAAACTTTTACAAAAAGAGGCCGACAGCAGGATTGAATACGCATACGAAAAATTTGCAAAAGATTTATTGCCGGTAATTGATTCTCTTGAACTTGCAATAGCTCATTCGGGAGATATGGAAAATAAAGCAGAAGCTTTTGACAAACTCTTAGAAGGTGTGGAACTTACGCTTAAAAAGCTTCTTGACACATTCAAAAATCATGGAATTGAAGCTGTGGAGCATGAAGAGTTTGACCCGGAAGTTCACCAGGCTATCCAGCAGGTGCAAAGCGACGAGCACGAAGACGGTCAGATTGTTGATGTGTTTCAAAAGGGATATACTCTTAAAGGCAGGGTAATAAGACCGTCAATGGTAACTATTAATAAAAAGTGAACAGTAAAAAATTTAAGAAAAAATTAAAAATTTAAGGAGGATATTATGGGAAAAGTTATAGGAATTGACTTAGGAACAACAAACTCAGCAATGGGATATTATGACGGTAAAGACGCAAAAATAATAGCAAACAAAGAAGGCAGAAACACAACTCCGTCAGTTGTGGCTTTTACAGACAAAGGTGAAGTTTTGGTAGGTGAACCTGCCAAAAGACAGGCAATTACAAACCCTGAAAGAACAGTTTATTCAGTAAAAAGAATTATGGGTATGATGTGTAACGAGGCAAAAGCAGCAGAAGCTAAAAACCACGTTCAGTATAAAATTGTAGATAAAAACGGGGCTTGTGCCGTTGAGATTGATTCAAAAGTATATACTCCGCAGGAAATTTCGGCAAAAATCTTAATGAAACTGAAAAAAGACGCTGAGGAATTCTTCGGCGAAGAAGTAACAGAAGCTGTTATTACGGTTCCAGCGTATTTCAACGACAGTCAGAGAAAAGCAACTCAGGAAGCAGGTAAAATCGCCGGGCTTAATGTTCTTAGAATTATCAACGAACCGACAGCGGCGGCTCTTGCATACGGACTTGATAAAAAAGGCGAAGAAAAAATCCTTGTATATGACCTAGGTGGAGGAACATTCGACGTAACCGTTCTTGAAATAGGCGACGGAACATTCCAGGTGCTTTCAACAGACGGTAACGCATTCTTAGGAGGAGACGACTTTGACAACAGAATAGTTGACTGGCTGATAAGCGAATTCAAATCCGAAAACGGTATTGATTTAAGTCAGGACAAAATGGCACTTCAAAGATTGAAAGATGCGGCTGAAACAGCCAAAAAAGAGCTTTCAACAAAAGACGAAACAGAAATCAACCTTCCGTTTATTACAGCGGATGCAAGCGGACCTAAACACCTTGTCAAAAAACTGACAAGAGCGAAATTTGAAGCTATGATTGATGATTTGTTGCAAGAAACGCTTAAACACATCGATACCGCATTAAACGATGCTGGACTCAGTAAAGATGAAATCGATGAAATCGTAATGGTCGGAGGTTCAACCAGAATACCGAAAGTTCAGGAACTTGTGAGCGGATATTTTAACGGTAAAACATTAAATAAATCAGTTAACCCTGATGAAGTTGTTGCTCTTGGTGCGGCAATTCAGGGAGGTGTGTTAAAAGGCGACGTAAAAGATGTCTTATTGCTGGACGTAACGCCTCTTAGCCTTGGCATTGAAACACTAGGCGGGGTTATGACTAAAATTATCGAAAAAGGAACAACAATCCCTGTGAAAAAATCACAGGTGTTCAGCACAGCTGAAGACAACCAGACAGCTGTTACAATTCATGTATTGCAGGGTGAAGCCGAACTTGCAAAAGACAATAAATCACTCGGTCAGTTCAACCTTGAAGGAATTCCGCCGGCTCCAAGAGGAGTGCCTCAAATCGAAGTTACATTCGATATCGACGCAAACGGTGTGCTTAACGTAAGTGCGAAAGATAAAACAAGTGGTAAAGAGCAGAAAATAACAATTACCGGTAGCTCAACCCTTGATGAAAAAGAAATAGAAAGAATGGTGAGAGAAGCCGAAGAGGCAAATAAAAAAGAAAAAGCGAAAATCGAAGCCATTAAATCAAGAAACGAGCTTGACGCTGTTGCATATCAGGCAGAAAAATTTATAAACGACAATAAAGATAAACTTGGAGATGTAAGCGCTCTTGAAGCTAAGATAAAAGAAGCGAAAGAGCTGATTGAGGCACAAAGCGAAGATAAAGCTAAAATTGAGGCTCTTAAAAACGAGCTTACAGCTGAAATGCAAAAAGTCGCACAAAATATGCAACAAAATGCAGGAGCTCAGCAGGGTGGAGCACAACAAAACAATCAAAATAAAGGTGGCGATGACGACGATGTTATCGATGCGGAAGTGGAATAATCCGCTTTCCTTTTTCTTTTTTTGCAAAATGTAGTGTCAGACACTAATTGAGTGAAAAGTTAATAGTTAATAGTTAATAGTTAATAGTTAATAGTTAATAGCGTCAGAGGCTTCAATATTTAAAATCCCAATAACCACCGCACCGCTAAACTGACTGATTTTATTTTTTTATTGTAATTTCCAGGGGAATACTGTCTTTAATATGCAGATCCTGTTGAGGGAAAGGAATAGATATCCCCGCTTTATTCAGAGCTTTATAAATTACTTTTAAAAATTCGCTTCTTGTTCTTCTCGGACGTCTGGCATATTCGCCTTTTACCCATACAAAAAGTTCAAAATCCAGACTGCTTGCCCCCATTTCCATAAACACTACCAAGGGGTTTACATCAAGAGTGCGGTGATTTTTAATATACGGCAGGTTTGAATCTTTTATTGATTCAAGTATGATTTTTTCTACTTTGTCTATTTCATTGCCGTAAGCTACTCCGAAAGGAACCCTGAAACGAACTATGTCGTCCCCGAGCGTCCAGTTTATTACGTTGTTTTGGATAAAAGACTGGTTGGGGATAATCAGGTTTATATTGTCGTTTGTTCTTATGACGGTGCTTCTCATCGAAATATCAATCACTTCCCCTCTTGTATTCCGGTCAATCTGAATATAATCACCGACTTTTATAGTTCTTTCGAACATGAGAATAATTCCGCTGACAAAATTACTTACCACATTTTGCAGACCGAAACCTATACCTACTGATAGAGCACCGGCAATAATCGCAAGTGAGCTCAAATCAAGTCCCACCACTTTCATGGCTGTCAAAAATGAAATAGTTAAAATAGTGTAATAACCTATATTTGCGAGGAGAGTTGTTGTTGAATATGAAATGTTTTTTTTATGTCTTAACTTATAGATGATATGTTTATAATATTTTCCTATAAACCATCCAATAATTAAAACCAGGATAAATATTGCAAAATTAAGGGGTGTTATAATTCTGTCCCCCACCTTAAAAAGCGGATAGTTTATAATATTGTAAATATAATGTATAAACACTCCAACTTCTTTTTTTGCCCCATAAACAAAAACTTTCGCTCCGAAAGTGAATTTTTCATAATCCGTAACAATCTGATTTATGGCATTATACATATTAATGTCTATTTTTTTCGCATACATAAGAATGGAGTCGTCTGTTTTGAATGCGTTTTTGTCTTTTCTTTTTAATTCAGCAAACCATTGTATTAATGTGTATTTATATAAGTTTTTATAAATTTCTTTTTGTTTTTGAATATTTATATTTATGTATTTTTTTGTTTTGCCTATATTCGTTTTATTGTTGAGAAGCTGCCATTTTTGCAGGTTTATTTTCAGTTTTTCAAGCTCTTTTTCTTTTTTTGAAAGCATTTTTTTCCAGTAATTTATATTGTTTTGAGTGGTTTTGGTATCAATGTTGAGAGTTTTCAGCTTATTAAAAATGGCTTTTTCGTATAAAGGGAAATTTTTGTTCAGAAAAGAGAATGTTTTATGACTGATGTTTAACTGTTTTTGAAAATAAAACATCTGTAAATGTGACACAGGGTCCGAGAGGTTTTTAAGCAGGGAAATTTTATTTTGAAGTTCGTTAATTTTGGCGGGTAACATATTTAATGTGACAAGCATATTTGTTAATTGATCAAAACTGTGCAGATATTCATTTTGGTTTTTTGGATTTATATTAATCTGTGGTTTCTGAAATTTTAATGTTTTGGTTTTTAATACCAGTGTTTTAGCCAGAGAGTAATCGGGGGAGTTTTTGGGTATGGTTTTTAAAATATCATTGACATTTTGGGCATATATGAATATTGAAAACAGTAAAACAAGTAAAAATCTCATCTTTGCTCATTTATTTTGAAGTATTGACATCATCTATGTAAAACACTTTTGAATCAATTGTGTCATTGCCTTCGACAAGGCTTATTCTCCATTTACCTTTGAAATAAGGTCTTATGGTAATGTTTGAATAAGTTCTCCATCTTGAACCTTCGAAAATAGGGAGCTGAATGTCGGCATAGAGTTTCCAGACGCCGTTTACTTCTTTTTCCCAGACAAAATCAATCAGGGAATTTTTTTTTATGTTTGTAAAATATGCAAAAGCAAACACCTTTTTGCCGTCAGTGGAAAAATGCTCTGTGATCTGAACGGGAGAAAGGTTTTGAACGTCTTTACAGGTTACAAATTGTTTTATGTCATAACCGCACAGGGACAGAACAAAAAATATAGCAGTTAAAATTAATTTTTTCATTTTATACCTCCAAAATGAGGGTTACAGGCCCGTCATTGATAATTTCGATTTCCATCATAGCACCGAATTTACCGGTTTTGGTAACAGTGTGAAGTTGCAACTCTTTTGCTATTTTATCATAAAAATGTTTCGCTTTTTCAGGAGACATTGATTTTTGAAAATTAGGTCTTGTTCCTTTTTTTGTAATAGCCGGAATAGTGAAGTTCGGAATAAGTAAAATTTCACCGTTTATATCCGTTATGCTTTGTTCGAATCTGTCTCCGAATATTCTTAAAGAAAGGATTTTTTTAGCCATTTTGAGTATTTTTTCATCTGTGTCGTCTTTTTCAAACCCGATAAGCACATTAAGGCCTTTTCCCGTTTTATTCAGGAGCTTTCCATGAACGGATACCGACGAATATTTAACTCTTTGAAGGATTGCTTTCATTTGCGATCTCCACTAAAAATTTTGCTGTTTTTTCGCTGTCGTTTGGGCATTCAGCCACCCTGTATTTTTTTATGCCTATTTCATCGGCTAAATGTTTATATTCCACTTTCAGTTCCAGATCGGTTTCGCTGTTGTCTATCATAAAAGATATGGGATAAATAAGCACGTTTTCATTTTTATATTTTTCAAGCTCTTCATGAAGATAGGGCTTTAACCATTCAGAAAATCCGAATCTTGACTGGTATGCGAGATTTACGGATTTGAATTCCGGTAATTTTTTTCGTAAAAGTTCTACGTGTTTTTCGATGTCTGACTGATATCCGTCACCTTTTTCAATTAATTTTTTAGGAAGTCCGTGAGCTGAAAAGATTAAATGCCATTCTTTTGGATTTTCAACCGTGTTTAAGATGTTTTGAGTTATTATTTCATTAAATCTTCCATCATTAAAGAAAGGTCGGACTATATTTATTTTTCCGTTAAAATTTATTTCTTTCAATTCATCCAGGGAGCTTTCGTATGTTGTTCGGGAGTAATGCGGATACAGGGGAAGAAGGGTGATTTCTTCATATCTGTGTATAATATCTTTCAGCTTTGGTTTTGTATAACGCATTGCGTAAATCACATCCGAGTCGGTGTATTGTTTCATGTTTTTACAAAGTCTTTCGGTCAGTTCATATATTCTGCTGCCGCCTATACTTTTGTAATTTTCCCAGACTTTTTTATATCTAAGGTTTGATATAAGCGGTGCCAATAAATGTCTTATAGGGGAAGATATTATCCTTTTGTCTTTAAACATATTGTATAAAAATTCTTTAAGCTCTTCTCGGGTTCTCGCCCCTCCCATATTTAAAAGAATTATTGCTTTCAATCAGATCTCCAAATATCTGTTAATATTGATTCCAAAACCTTTAAGCGCGTTGAATTCGTTTTGATGTATGCTGAACAGATTCAGACTTTTTATCCCTAGAGATTTTAAAATCTGTGCTCCGATTCCGTATTCTTTTTCGGCTTCTTTGGAGTTTGAATCTATAAAAATTATAACCCCGCCGTTGTATTTTATATATTCCAGGACTTTTTTATACTCTTTTAAAAGATCGCCGTTCAGTAAAAAATCAACATTTTTTGTAACTTTATAAAATTTTACGTTTGCAGTTGTTTTGGGACTGTTTGCAAGAACATAATGTTCGTGTTCCAAATGGTCTTTAAAAACTGTTTTTTTAAACCGGACACCGTCTATTTCAACGCTCTCTTCTTTTTCCTTTTTTATAAGCGTTTCGAATTGAAGCCTGTATTCTACAATATCTGAAATATATACGATTGCAAGATTGTGTTTTTTTGCAAATTCCGCAAGGTCGTTTCTTCTTGCCATTGTTCCGTCTTCATTCATTATTTCACATATTACGGCACTCGGATATACGCCTGCGAGTTTGCATATATCCACACTGCCTTCCGTATGGCCGGTGCGGATCAGTGTGCCGCCTTTTTTTGCAACAAGAGGGAAAATATGTCCCGGCCGGACAAAATCATCAGGTTTACTTGTTGGTGTTGAGAGTTTTTTGACGGTTAAATCTCTCTCATAAGCGCTTATGCCCGTGGCACATTCTTTTGCGTCTACGCTTATTGTGAAAGCGGTTGAAAAATTTTCCCTGTTTGAATCAACCATTGGTTTTAATTCAAGTTTGTCCGCAATTTCGTTTGTTACGCTAACGCATATAAGCCCCCGGCCTTCTTTTGAGAGAAAATTAAGTTTTTGGGGTGTGGAAAATACGCCGGCATAAACAAGATCACCTTCGTTTTCCCTGTCTTCATCGTCAATCATTATTATTATGTTGCCTTTTTGTATTTCTTCAACGGCTTTTTTTACTCTTTCAATAGGATTTGGCATAAATTACCTTTTTTATGGAATTTTACTATAAAGTGAACTGAAATTGATAAACATTCTTATTGCATTCATTACGGCCTGATGGCGTATATAGTTTCTGTCTCCTTTGAAATGAAACTCTTCGACTTTTAATTTTTTTCTGTCTGACACTCCTATAAATACCGTGCCGACCGGTTTTTGCGGTGTTCCTCCCGTAGGTCCCGCTATTCCGCTTACTGCCAGGGCGTAATCCGCTTTGCTTATTTCAATTGCTCCAAGAAGCATTTCTTTTACCGTCTGTTCGCTCACCGCCCCGTATTTTTCAAGTGTGGTTTTATCAACTCCGAGCCATTCGTTTTTTATTCTGTTGGCATAAGTTACCACGCTTCCTTCAAAGCATTCGCTCGAACCTGATATTTCTGTAATTTTTTCTGCCAGAAGCCCTCCCGTGCAGCTTTCTGCAAATGTGATTTTTCTGGGAGGCAGATTTTTGACGATATGTTCGAATATATCGCCGAATACCACATACGGCATAGAATTTAAAATCTCTTTTTTTATTTTTTCATCCAGCATTTCCGTAATGATTTCTACAAATCCCCCTTCATTTTGTGTGGCAGTATAATTTATTTTGTGTGCGTTAAATATGGGTTCTATGAATATTAAAGCGCTTTCTTTGTCAAAATTAAAAACATTTATCTTATCGTATTCGGGGGTGATTATAAAAATTTCGGGGATTTCATCTTCAAGCAGTATAACGTTTATCTGCCGGTAATAATCTATTAAAAAGCTGTTTTTTGAATGTTTTGCGTTTTCCGGAATTAGAAAATCATCACGAACTACCAGCTGTTGGTTTGTAAGATTTGCCAATATTTTGGCTACGAGAGGGTATGTTTTTTTGTTGGTGACGATAAGTGTGTCGTTTTTGGGTATAAATTCTATATCAGGGGTGTCTATATATGTAATTTTGCTGTAATCAATCTGTTTTAGAAGAGTGTTTTTTAAGATGTCTTTAAATTTCCATTCTTTTCCTACAAATAAAACATCCATTTTATTCCTTTATGATATAATTTAGATATTGTATCAAAAAGGAGTGTTTATGGAAAATAAAATGAATTTGCCGGAATATAAACTGCCTAAAAATAAAGTTTTTAAAAAAAACGGAAAAATGAAAGATAAATTTTATGAAAAAGAGCTTTTAACTCTGCAAATAGAACTTGTAAAACTTCAAATATGGGCGATTGAAAATAAAAAAAAGATAATGATTGTGTTTGAAGGAGTGGATACTGCCGGAAAGGGCGGCACCATAAAAAGGATTCTTGAACATTTGAATCCGAGAAGCGCAAGAAGTGTGGCACTTCCAAAACCCAGCGACAGGCAAAAAAGCGAATGGTATTTTCAAAGATATGTAAAGCATTTTCCTGCCGGTGGAGAAATAGTGTTGTTTGACAGAAGCTGGTATAACCGTGCCGGAGTGGAAAGGGTGATGGGCTTTTGTTCAAGAGAGGAGTATTTGAAATTTATAAGGCAGTGTCCGAGATTTGAAGAAATGATTGTTGATGACGGGATAAAATTTTTCAAATACTGGCTTAATATTTCAAAAGAAGAACAATACAGAAGACTTAAATCACGCGAGACGGATCCTTTGAAAAAATGGAAACTTTCGAGTCTTGACTGGAAAAGTTATGAGCATTATGATGATTACGAGAGGGCAAAGGAGGATATTTTTGCTTCTACATCTACACCGTATGCACCTTGGGTAATAGTTGACGCCAATGATAAAAAAAGAGCGAGAATAAACGTAATAAGAGATATTCTGTCACAGTTTGAGTATGACGATAAAGAATATTTTCATCATCCTGATGATGAAATTGTGCAAGTTGTTTCACATATTGAATAATAGAGATATTTAGATAAAATTTCAAAAAACAAGGACTTAAAATGTTCGTAAAAAAAGGTGAGTTTTACACCAATAAAGATGAAGAATTTTTAAAAAGCAGCGATCTTGTCGTTTATTGGAATGCAAAACCGAAAAAGCTTATTAAAAATTATGTGGTTTTAGGAGGCGAGGACGAACATTCCAAAGTTGATATAAAAAGGGCGGATAAAGATTTGGCGCTTCTTATGTCCAGACTTGCACTTGTTTTCAGGGTGTTTGACGAAAGGCTTGAAGACAGTGAGGAATTTGAAGAATTTTCGGATATTTTAAAAGGTGTCCGTGTAAAAACACAGATAAAAAAACATCTTACAACGCTCGAAGAAGTAAGCGGAGCGCTGTATTTAATGGACAATTCGGAAAAAATAAGTATTATTGTCGGGAAAACAGACAGGGAAGAGTTTGAAGTGCTGATGAATTTTTTGGTAATGATGGGTTTTTTCAGTGATAAAATCGGTGTTTTCAGTAAAGAAGACATAAGCTGGTATAAAGAATTTTATTTTTATGAATAAATATAAAGGAAAAATATGTTATTAAACACTTATGCAAGATTTGACGTGCAGTTTGTAAAAGGAATGAACGCAACCCTTTGGGACGACCGTGGTGAGAATTTTATAGATTTTACAAGCGGTATAGGAGTTGTCAGTGTGGGACACGGCAATGAAAGAATTTCAAAAGTAATATGCGACCAGGCGAAAAATATTATTCACATATCAAATATTTACAGAATTCCGCCTCAGGAGAAACTGGCTGAAATTTTGGTGAAAAAAAGTGAAATGGATGCGGGGGTGTTTTTCTGCAACAGTGGTGCGGAAGCCAATGAAACCGCTCTTAAAATCGCTAGAAAATACGGTGAAGTAAACGGGGAAATTAAAAGATATAAAGTGATAACGCTTGAAAATTCCTTTCACGGCAGGACTATTTCTACGCTTAAAGCAACGGGACAGCCGAAATTTCATCAGTATTTCGGGCCGTTTCCGGACGGATTTACTTATGCGAAAGACATAGCAGATATTGAAAATAAAATAGATGATAAAACTGTAGCTGTGATGATTGAGCTTATTCAGGGAGAAGGCGGTGTAAATCCTTTTGACAAAAAGGAAATTCAAAATTTGGCAAAAATGCTCAAAGAAAAAGATATTTTATTTATAGTCGATGAGGTTCAAACCGGAATATACAGAACCGGTGAATTTTTGGCAAGCGCTTTGTATAAAATAAAACCGGATATTATTACTATGGCAAAGGGACTTGGGGGAGGAGTGCCGATCGGCGCTGTTTTAACCACTCTTACGGATGTTTTAAAACCCGGAGATCATGGAAGTACATTCGGAGGTAATTATCTAGCCACCGGAACGGCTGCGGAAGTAATAAACATACTTGATGAAATGAAAAGAAACGGAAAACTTGATGAAACGATAGAATATTTTGAAAATAAACTGATTGAAACGGCAAAAGAATATGCCGAAATATTTGACGGAGTGAGCGGCTACGGATTAATGCGTGCACTAAGGGCAAAAACTCCGGAAATTAAAGACAGTATAGTTAAAAAAGCTTTTGAAAACAGACTTCTTGTTTTAAAAGCCGGTGAAAAATCAGTCAGATTTCTGCCTCCTTTGACAATTACAAAAGAAGAAATAGACGAAGGTTTTGACAGACTAAAAACTGCAATAAACAGTTAAAAGAGGATAAAAAATTGAAAATAAAAAGTTTATTTTTTCTTTTGCCGGTGCTGGTTTACGGGCAGAATCTTTTGAATGATTTAAAACAAAAAGAGTTAGGTTATGATGCGCAAAAAGCCGTGCAGGATAGTCTGGAAACCGAAAAATCCTGGATAAATCCTTTAACTTTACAATATTCATATACAAAAGACAATATGCTTAATACTGCTACAGTTACGAAACTGTTCAGTATAAGCGTGAACCAGCCGGTGTTTAAATCCGGAGCCATTTATTATTCCATAAAATATGCGGCACATTCAAAAAGCTATAATCTTTTAAATATCAGTATTCAAAAAAGAGAGCTTATAAAACGGGCTATTGATCTTGCGTTTGATTATAAAATCAATCAGCTGAATAAACAAATCGTTCAGCTTAATATAAAAAACGCTTTGATTGATATAAATAAGAAAAAAGAGAGTTTTTTAAACGGTGTGGGCGATTCCGTTTTATTAAACAATGCCGTTTTGAAATTAAATTCCCTGAAACTTTCAATGGCGGATTTGAAAGCGAATGACGAGAATATCAAAACCTCTTTTGCAAATATCTCATCTCTTGATATTTCAAAAGTGACACTTCCGGTTTTTAAGATAATATCAAAAAAAGAGTTTCTTAATTCAAATCTTGAATTTATTCAGCAGGAAAAACTTAAAAAAATAAAGCATGATTTGTATAAAATGCAACTCGGAAACCAGATGCTAAGTGTAAGCTTAAACGGCTCACTTAACTGGCAGAATGTTGATTATTCACAGAATACGCCGCAGTTACAGGATTATAAAAGGGATTATTACCGTGTGGGAGTGAGTGTAATATTGCCGCTGAGTGTTAACGCTTTGAATAAAATAGAAAAAACAAAAATAGATTATTTAAAATCCGGGATTTTGATTGAAGATAAAAAACAACAGCTTTTGAATTTATATAAAAATATTTTAAACCAAATTAAATCCGTTAATGAAAAAATAAATGTTTATAAAAGCAATATCAGAATATATGAGGATTTGATAGATTCGACAAAAGATTCAATAAGCGCAGGAAACGCAACAAAATCCGATTTGCAGATTATGCTTAATTCTAAGCAGACAAGTATTGTGAATATCGAAATTTTAAAGCTTAAAAAACAGAAACTTTTGTTGCAGATGTATTATAAATTAAATAACTGGAAAAATTAAACGGTGGTCTCCCGGGCGGGATTCGAACCCACGACCTTCGGATTAGGAATCCGACGCTCTATCCTGCTGAGCTACCGGGAGCGGAAAAGAATTATATCAAAATAACCTGAACAGTTAAAGAGCAAAAAGCGTTTGCATGTTTAAAAATTACAAAAAAGGCAATAAAATAAGATACGATATAATAGAGAAAATCGGCGAAGGAAACAGGGGCGAGGTTTATAAAGTAAAACTTGAAAACGGTATTGTTGCGGCTATTAAATGGGCAAAAAATTATGTGATTGACAAAGAGTGGGAAATACTTAAATTTTTAAACGGACTTGCCGCCCCAAAACCCATTTATAAAGGTAAACAGTATTTTATTATGGAATTTGTAGACGGCAAACCTTTGAAAAATTTTGAAAATACTGATGAATATTACGGAATTTTAAAAGAAGCCTTGCGTAATGCCTTTCTTTTGGACGAAAAAGGCGTTTTTCACGGACAGTTGGGCAGGTATTATCATATTTTTAAAACCAAAAAAGGTGTTAAATTTATAGATTTTGAAAGAGGTGTTTTTACCGACAAGCCAAGAAATTTTTTGCAAATTGTAGGGTATTACTTGTATAGGGACGATAAATTTGATAAAAAAGATCTTAATTTAATAATTGAACTTTATAAAAAAAACAGAAAAGAAGCGTTAGAAAAAACAATAAAGGTATTGGATGTCTAAAGAAGAGTTTTTTATAAAAAATATCCGTTCCGGACATATAGGCGATGACGGTGCGGTTGTAAAAAACCGGGTTATCGCCAGCGACTCTTTTTTTGAGAATGTTCATTTTAAAAGAGAGTGGATGAGTCTGAAAGAAATAGCCGTTAAAGCTTCGCTTGTTAACATAAGCGATATGATTGTAATGAATGCTAAACCCCAATACGCCCTGCTTAATATCGGTTTTCCCAAAAATTACACTTTAAAAGAAATCAAAGAACTGACAGACGGTTTTAATGAATGTGCCGAAAAATACGGATATGAAATAATCGGCGGGGATACCATAAAAAACGATAAACTTACAATTTCAATGACTTTTATAGGCAAAAGTAAAAAGCCTGTTTTCAGAAAGGCGAAAATAGGGGAGTATGTGGCATATACCGGGGATTTGGGGAATGTGGGAAAAGATTTGAATATTCTTTTGAGGGGCGGAAAAATATCTAAAAAATCCAAATTTATTAAACCTCGCTTAAAGGATAAGTTTTTTTATAAAGCGGCACCGTATATTACATCCGCACTGGATATCAGTGACGGTTTGTTTAAAGAACTGCAAAGAATTTCCCAAATATCAAAGCTTGGGTATAAGTTTTTTTATAAAATTGATAAAAATACAGGTTGCAGCGGTGAAGAGTATGAAATACTTTTTACTTTTAATAAAAAACATTTGCGAAAAATCTTAAATATTGCTAAACTTACAAGAACTGAAATAACTGTTTTTGCAGTTACAAAAAAAGGAAGCTTTAAAAGCTTGTGTAAAGAAAATCATTTTTAAGGTTTATCATGAATATGTTTAAAAATGCGTTTAACGATTTGTTTGATTCTAAAATAATTCAATATGCGTTTGCTCCGTTATTTATCAGTGTTGTGTTTTGGGGTGTGGTGTTTAATCTGTTTTCTTCGAATATAATGTCTTTTATTTATTCTTATATATCGTTTCTTCCTTTCGGCGAGAATATAAACCATCTTCTTTCAAATATGGGAAGCACTATTGTATTAATGTTTTTGTATTATGAGGCGGTAATTTTGAGTGTTGGTGTTTTCAGCTCGTTTTTTATAGATAAAATAACATCCAGAATCAATGAAAAATATTATAATGTTCATCAAAATAATATTAGTGTTGTTGAAGGGCTTTTGGTGTCCTTAAAAGGAATGCTGAATTTCATCATATTTTTTATTTTGACGTTTTATCTTCTGTTTGTTCCGGTTGTGAATATTTTTTATCAGGTTTTTTTATGGAGTATGGCCATCAAAAAGCCTCTTGTTTTTGACAGCAGTGCAATGTTTTGTGATTATAAGGAATTTGAAAGAAAGAAAAATTTAAAAATTTGGAGTGTTGTTTTCATAACGTCTTTTATTTATTTTATACCAATACTTTCTTTTTTCGGATATACATTACAACTGATTATTATGACTCATTTTGTTTTAAATAACTGTTCAAAAATTAAAAAAGAGACAATAAAAAATTAAAATTTAACATTTTCCTCTTTACTTTTCACTTTATTTTCCCCTTTTTACCTGAATCCATAACCAAGTCTTTTTTGATATAATTTCGTATTAATTAAGAAAGGTTAATATGATATATTCCCATTCACCTATAAATTTTCATTTTAATAAAAACAGCGATAACTTTTTTGTTGAAGAAATACCTCTTTATTCGTTTGATCACACCGGTGAATGGCTTATGCTTAAAATAAGAAAAAAAGATATGACCACATCGGATTTGGTTAAAATGATTTCAAAACTCGGTATCAATAAAAGAGACATAGGATATGCCGGGCTTAAAGATAAAGACGCCATTACCGTTCAGTGGATAAGCGTTCCCAGAAAATTCAGAGATAAAATCCAGTATATTGAAGACAGAAGGGTAAAAGTTTTAGAACAGGACCTTCATAGAAACAAACTTAAAATAGGGCATTTGAAAGGAAACAGGTTTTTTGTCAGATTTAAAAAAGTTCTTCCGGTGGATGCGAAAAAGATAGAACAGGTTCTTAAAGATATTTCAAAACTCGGTATGCCTAACTTTTTCGGATATCAGAGATTCGGTAAATACGGGGATAATTTTGAGCAGGCAAAAGAGTTTATATTCGGAGACAGGTATATTAAAGATAAAAGACTTCAAAAACTTCTTATAAGCGCGTATCAGTCCAAGCTGTTTAACGACTGGCTTATGGAAAGAATAAAACTCAGCAATATTTCGGAAATGAAAGAAAGCGAACTTAAATATCTTGGTTACACCAAAGAGCTGATAAAATTTATAAAAGATCAGATTCATCCTTTCAAACTTCTGCCGGGTGATGTTATGTGTCATTATCCTTTCGGAAAAAATTTTTATCTTGAAAATAAAGAGGATATTCAGAGATTTAATAAAAAAGAGATTATTCCGACAGGATTACTTCCTGGTAAAAAAGTATTGAGGGCAAAAGATTTTGCCGCCGGAATTGAAGAAAAATACGATGAGCTTGTTCCTGCAAACGGAGACAGAAGAAGTGCTTGGATTTTTCCGGAAATTACAGAAAAAACTTACCTTAAAGACAAAGCGTGGTATGAATTTTCTTTTGTGCTGCCAAAGGGCAGTTACGCCACTGTCTTGACGGAAATAATTAAAAACGGTATAAGTGAAAGACTGATTAATTACAAAGGGGAATAATGTCTTTGCCTAGACTTGCAACTGCAACTGCGACTGTATGTGCGTTTGTGTTGGCTGTATCAAAAATAATTGTCGGAATAATGAGCGGCAGTATTGCGGTTTTAGCAAGTGCGATAGATTCGATTCTTGATATGGTTGTGAGCATCTTTAACAATATTGCCGTAAGAGTCAGTGAGAGTGAGCCGAGTGAAAAATTTAATTACGGCAAAGGAAAAATAGAAGGGCTTGCCGCACTGTTTGAAGGGCTTTTTATATGTGCGAGCGGTCTGTATATTATTTATGAGGGTATCAGAAAAATAATTGCCCATGAACCGATTGTAAAGATAAATTATTCTATTTATGTAATGGTTTTTTCTATGTTTGTAACGTTTTGTCTCGTTTTTTTTCTGGCGTATGTGGTTAAAAAGACTCAACATCTTGTGATAAAATCCGATTTACTCCATTATAAAACCGACCTTGTATCAAACGGGGCTGTTTTGCTGGCTCTTGTGATAGTCAGGATTACCGGATGGTATTATATTGACTTTATTTTATCTGTATTGATAGGTGTTTATATTATAAAAGAGGCAAGTAAAATTGTTAAAGAGGGGTTTGAAATACTTTTGGATGTTTCGCTTGATTTTGAAACGGTTGAAAAAATAAAAGAGATTATTAAAAAGGAGCCTTTGGTTTTGGATTATCACTGTTTAAGAACCAGAAAAGCAGGAAACAGAAATTTTGTAGATGTTCATCTTGTTTTAACACCGGATATGAAACTTAAACTTGCACATACAATTGTAGAAAGCGTGGAAGAAAAAATAAGAAAACTTAATCCAGATAAAAAATGGATTATAAACATTCATGCGGATCCTTATGATGATTCGCATATAAATAAATTACTTGAAGGGTGCGAATGAAAATAAAAAACATGAGGTATAACAACAAGTCTATTGTTATAATAGAATATGAGGAAATTAAAAATATGTGTATAAGTGATGTTTCAAAACTGTTTAGAAAAAACAATAAAGATATTTTGCTAATTAATAAAAACAAGCAACCTTTTTTTGTCTTAACAGCTACCGATATAATAGACGCATTGATATCACACGATGAAAATTTAAGTATTGAAACTTATATTGAAAAAAATCCAAAAAGCGTAATAACGGTTTCTGAAAATGAAACTGTATTTGACGCCTATAAATTAATGAGGAGCTACAAAATACATCATCTTGTTGTTGTCGATGAGGAGAAAACATTTAAAACGGTAATTAATTTTTATGATTTTGCTTCTTATTTAACTGAAATAGCACTAAAAGATGAAATGACCGGTCTTTATAATAAAAGATTTTTTGAATTTATTTTTGACAGATATGAAAAAGCAGAAATAGAAACAGGAATAATTTTTATAGATTTGGACGGTTTCAAACAAATAAACGATAAATACGGCCATATGTTTGGAGACAGGGTTATAAAAGAAACCGCATCAATAATAAAAAATCAGATTCGTGATATTGATTATGCATTTAGATTTGGAGGTGATGAATTTGTTGTGATGGTGTTTGGAGATAACGATTCTCTTAAAAAAGCGGCAGAAAGAATATCAAATAAGATTTTATCAGTATCATTGGACGGTGTTTTTCTTAAATGCAGTATAGGGTATGCGCATTATCCTACGGATGGTTCTAATCTGAAAGATGTTTTAAAACTTGCGGATGAAAGAATGTATGAAAATAAAAAGATTAAGAGCTAAGGGAATATACTGTTTTCTTGACGGGGCTTTTTGCTAAAACGATTCTTATTGGACATGAAGAAATGTTTGTTAATAATATAGATATGGGCAGAGTGAATAATTGTATTGAAAAAAGCAATGATGCACTGTTTAAAGTGTTTATTAAGAAATTAATGAATGAATTACCGTTTTAATATAGTAAAATTTCAATAAAAAAGGAAAAAAATGGCAAGAGCGTTACTTAGTGTAAGTGATAAAACCGGAATTGTTGATTTTGCAAAACAGCTTGTTGATTTGGGATTTGAAATAATCTCAACCGGCGGGACTAAAAGAATTTTACAGGAAAACGGAATTAACGCGATAGATATAAGCGAAATTACTAAATTTCCCGAGTGTTTCGGAGGAAGGGTCAAAACTTTAAATCCTTACGTTCACGGGGGAATTTTATACAGAAGCGGCATTGATGACGAGGAAGCAAAAAAACTTAATATTACTAGAATAGATTTGGTGGCTGTTAATCTTTATCCTTTTAAAGAAACGATTGAAAGAACGGATGATTTTGACGAAATTATCGAAAACATAGATATCGGCGGCCCTACAATGGTAAGAAGCGCGGCTAAAAACTTCAAAGATGTACTTATTGTAACGGATCCGGAAGATTACGATACTGTTGTAAACGCACTTAAAGAGAAAAAAGACAGTTTTGAATTCAGAAGAGATTTGATGATAAAAGCGTATGAGCATACAGCCGCATACGACAGTATGATTGCAAATTATATGAACGGAAGATTCAACGAAGGATTCGGAAACAAAAGATTTATAGTAGGTAACAGGGTATTTAATACAAGATATGGTGAGAACCCTCATCAAAGAGGTGCACTTTACGAATTTGAAGATTTTTATAAAGGTCTTAACATTATAAAAGGTGAGCCGAGCTTCAATAACCTAACAGACATTAACGGAGCCGTTAAAATTGCGGCGAGTCTCGGTGAAGGTGCCATAAGCATCATCAAACACGCAAACCCTTGCGGGGCTGCAAAAAAAGATGATCTTGTAACAACCTGGCAAAAAGCACTTGAATGCGATCCGATCAGTGCATACGGCGGGGTTGTGGCGGTAAACGGTGTTGTTACCAAAGAACTTGCCGAAGAGATTAACAAAATTTTCGTAGAAGTCCTTATAGCAGGGACTATTACCGAAGATGCCGTAAAAGTGTTTGAAAAGAAAAAAAGAATCAAACTTTTTGATTTAGGAAAAGCCAAACTTGAAATTCCGGGTGATAAGTGGGATTTTAAACATATCGAAGGCGGATTTGTATTCCAGGATGCCGACAGGGTTAGCGATGATGAAGTTGCAAATGCTAAATGCGTAACAAAAGTATGTGTTGATGATAAAAAAGATTTGGAAATGGCGTGGAAAATTGCAGCTCTTACAAAATCAAACTGCGTGGTGTTTGTAAGAGATTCCCAGATGGTGGCAATAGGTATGGGGATGACCAGCAGGGTTGACGCTACAAGATGTGCCGTTGAAAAAGCAAAATCCCTAGGCCTTGACATTACCGGAAGCTCACTTGCAAGCGAAGCGTTTTTTCCGTTTCGTGACAGCGTGGATTATGCGGCGTAAGTCGGGGTAAAAGCCATAATACAGCCTGGCGGAAGCATCAGGGATGATGAGGTGATTGAGGCTGCCGATGAAGCGGGAATTGCTATGTATTTCACAGGAAAAAGACATTTCTTACACTAATAAATAGCCCTTTCGGGCCGGAGAGAAAATGAAAAAAGAAGTTTTAATTTTAGGGCTTGTCAGTTTTTTTACCGATATGGCAAGTGCCATGATAACGACCACTTTTCCTCTTTTTTTGGTTTATGTTTTAAAAAACGGGGTTGACAAACTCGGGATTGTAATAGGAATCGCCACTTTTGTTTCTTATTTTTTCCGGGTGATTTTCGGATGCATAAGTGACAGATACGGGATTAGAAAGCCTTTGGCTGTAAGCGGATATATTATTTCAGCGGTTTCTAAGCCTCTTTTTTATTTTGCCGCTTCCTGGTGGCACATAGCGGCTTTCAGAAGCCTTGACAGGTTTGCAAAAGCTATGAGAAGCGCGCCTAAAGACGCACTTTTAAGCGCTTACGGAAAAGAAAAAGGTAAAATTTTCGGACTGCATAAAATGCTTGACGTTGCGGGTGAAATGAGCGGGGCTTTGATTGTGTTTTTGATGTTTTATTTTTACTCTGCAGGTGAAGTTACTTTCAGAAATATATTTTTGCTTACTGTCATTCCGGGTGTTATGGCCGTGGTTTTCAGTTTTTTTATAAAAGATGTAAAAGTTAAAAAAGAGTATAAGTTCGATATCAAAAAAGATATCTCTTTTATAAAAAAACTGATAATTTCAAACATTATGCTTTTGTTTGTTGTAAGTGAGAGTTTTTTTATAGTTAAGGCAAAAGAAAACATCGATTATTTATACATACCTCTTTTTATGGTGCTTTTAAATTTTACCCAAAGTGTTTTCAGTTATCCTTTCGGGCTTTTGATTGAAAAGTCAGAAGAAAAATTTTACTATCTGTTGGCTGCTTTTCATATAATAGCAGTGATAATGCTCTGTTTTAACTTTTTAATTACAGCTTTTGTGTTTGAAGGGCTGTTTTTAGTTGGTTTTTTTAATTTTTTCAGAATACTTATATCAAAAAATGCGTATAACACGGCCACGGTTTACGGGGTTTTTTATTTTATTGTCGCAGTTTTCGGGGGAATCGGCGGTATAATTACGGGGTATGTTTGGAAAAACTTCGGATTTGAATATGCGGCTCTTTTTTCAGTTGTGGGGATAATATTAAGTTTAATGATATGGAGGATATATGCTAAAACCGATAATTGAACATCAAAAAGAACTGAAAGAAATTTATAAAAAAATGGATTTTTTAAGGGAAAATTTCATTCCCGGTCAAAATGCGTTTTTTGAAGAGCTTTTGGATCTGGCAAAAGAGATGAGAAGTGAGCTTGAATATCATTTTAACCTGCAGATATATTCCGTCGGGACTAATCCGAAGGTTGAACATTTGGTAAAAGAAAATATGCTTGTAAGGGATATGTTATTTAGAATGCTTGATTTTATGGCAAATAAAGCAAAAGAATATTCAATGGATGCGTTTTTAAAGTTTGATGATTTTGAAGAAATTTTCAGGGCGTATCTTAAAAAGGAAAAAGGGCTTTTTATACAAAATATAAAGGCTCAGTTAAACGAAAGCGAAATAAAAGAAATAGAAGAAAAATTAAAAGCGCTTTTGTGACTTGCAAAAAAAACTATTTTTTGATAAATTGCGAAAAAAAGGATAAATGATGGATTGGTTTGATGAAAACAAAACACCAAAAGACAAATTTTTTGAAATAGTTTATCATGCAAATAAAAACCTGGTAATTGATGAGCTTGAAGATATGTTTAAAAGACTTGCGGCGCTTGAAATTCTGGCGGAAGATACTTATGGAGAGGAACTTGATATGAAAATAAACGAAGTGGTGTTTGAGCGTGTGGGTGAACTTGAAGAAGTTGAAACGGATTTATACATTCACGCAATGTCGAGCATACTAACAAAAAATGAATAAATTTTTTTTAATTTTTTTCCCGCTTTTTCTTTTTGCGGAATTTTGGAATTTTCCCCATACACTTGATTTAAAAAAAGACCAAACCGCTTATTTTAATGTGTATTACAAGCAAAAAACATACCCTTTGCAAATACGCTGGACACTGTATATTAACGACATACTGACACTTTTATATAAATATGACACTTTTCCAAGACAGATTACACTGTATAAAAATCCGCCTCTGAACACATTTAAGATTCCTATTGTAAAATTTCCCGATAATTATCCTTGTTTTTATATAGAATTCAGGGATTTTAATGGTAAAATAGCAACATTTGATATTTATCTGATGAACGGGGAAGGGGTAAAAGTTGAATTTAAAGGTAAGAGATGAATTATTTTGAAATAATGGACACAATGTTTGATAGTTTTGAAGAATACAAAGATATTCAAAAAGGCAAGGGAATACGAGGGAAGCTTATATCCTCCATAAATCCAGACGCCCAGAAACTTGCCGCTGTGGTAGAATCCATACATCTTGCCAGTCTTTTGCATGACGATGTGATTGACGAGGCGGATATGAGGCGCGGAATTGAATCTGTAAATGCAAAATACGGTGATCATACCGCAGTAATGCTCGGGGATATTATATATTCAAAAGCTTTTTATGAGCTTATAGATTTTGGTTCTGAAATAGCAAAAACGGTTTCTAATGCGGTTTTTCTGCTTTCCCAGGGGGAGCTTGAAGATGTCAATCTTTCAAAAGAGATAAATCTTGATAAAGACAAATATATGCAGATGATTTACAAAAAAACCGCTTCTTTAATAGAAGCCGCCTGTAAGGCTGCAGCGTTAAGCCGGGGATATGATGCTTCAAAATTTGCACTTTACGGTAAAAATATAGGAATCGCTTTTCAGATAGTGGATGACCTGCTGGATATTACACAGGATGAGCAGACTCTTGGCAAACCTTCAATGCATGATTTTTTCGAAGGGAAAACCACTTTGCCTTATATATATCTTTTTGAAGTGCTGGATGAGAAAAACAGGGTAAAACTGATTTCTTTATACAAAAAAAAGCTGAATGATGAAGAAGTAAACTGGATAAGAGACAAAATGACTGAACACGGTATTTTGCAAAAGTGTTTTCAGGAATCAAAAGAGCTTGTAAAACAGGCGAAAGAAGCTATTAAAGAATATAATATTGCTGTTTTGGATATTATTGCCGATAAGGTTGTTGAAAGAAAATTTTAAACAATTTCTTTGAACATTTTTTCATAAATTTTTGCTTCTCTGCTTTGCGGAAAGCGTTCTACTACGCTCATTTTTTCAAACGGCATGGATTCCACCAGGTCGCTTTTTGGTATATATGTGTTTAAATATTGGGAAGGCGGCAGTTCCAGAAGGGCTTTGATTATTTTTTTGTGTGTCGGTTTGTTTTCGTAACCGTTTACAAAGAGTTTTATGTTTTTATTCAATTTTGTTTTCAGAATCTGGTTATATGTTCTCAGAGAAAGAATATTCGGTAATACCGGCACCAGAATTATATCGGAGTGTTTTAAAAGATCTCTTGTAAGTGTGTTTAGAATTGCAGGAGCGTCAAGAAGTATAAAGTCATACATGTTTTTTAGTGTTTTTATTAACTCACCGAGCGAATTTTTATATGTTTCCAGCTTTGTGTCCGCCGGTATGATATCTATGTTTTCATACTGAGTGGATTTTATTATTTTTTCGACCGGTTTTGAAAATATGTTTCTTTTTTGGGGCTTTTTGTTAAAAAAATAACTGCTTGCCCCCTGTATATCAAGATCCCAAAGAAGGGTTTTTCCGTTTTTGGCGGCTGTGGAAGTTATGTTTATGCATGTAGAAGTTTTTCCGACACCCCCTTTAATGTTGTAAAAAGCGATTACCATTTGTTTTTTCTCCGTTCGGTTTTATTTAGTAATTGATGCTAATATGTCATATTGAAATATAATGTTTATAACATAAATTTTAAGTTTTCCGTATCCCGTTATTTTGCTATAATATCAAAAAGTTTGCGGAGATTCAAATGAAAGAAATTAATATAAACGAACTGCACAATCCGGAATATGTTCTGGTTGGAAATAAAAAAATGCTTCTTGACGAAATGATACACGAATATGTGGATTTAAAGAAGGTAAATAAAAAAGCTGTCAGAAAATATCTGCTTGAACAGGAACTCAAACCTTATCAGGCGGAGCTGATAAAAATGCAAAAATATCTTGAAAATAACCAAAAAAGGGTTGTTGTTCTTTTTGAGGGACGTGATGCCGCGGGAAAAGGCGGAACTATAAGAAGAATAGTCAGATATATGAATGAAAAACATTACAGGGTGGTTGCTTTAGGAAAGCCGAGCGACGTTCAAAAAACACAGTGGTATTTTCAAAGATACGTAGAACAGCTGCCACGAGGCGGGGAAATTGTTTTGTTTGACAGAAGCTGGTATAACCGTGCTATGGTGGAGCCTGTATTTGGTTTTTGCACTCCCGAACAGTATAAAATCTTTATGCAGGAAGTTCCGATGTTTGAAAAATCGCTTGTAATGGAAGGTTCGGTTTTGATTAAAATTTATCTTTCCATTTCAAAAGAGGAACAGGCCAGAAGATTTGAAAAAAGAAGACGGGATCCCCTAAGACAGTGGAAACTCAGTGAAATAGACTTACAGGCGCAGGATAAGTGGGATGAATTTACCGAAATGAAATATAAAATGTTAAAGGCTACACACACGCATTTTTCACCTTGGACGGTTATAAGAAGCGACAACAAACATTTTGCCCGTTTGAATGCCATGAAAGTGATTTTAAATGCCGTTGATTATCCTGGAAGAAATGAAGAACTCGATTTTGTGCCGGATGAAGGTGTTGTTGTCAGCGGTGCTAGGGAAATAGAAATAATGGAAGCCGACAGAATTAGAAGCGGTAAATTTGTGAGCTAAGGAGAGAAAGTGACATACGCCCAAGCAAGAGAGAAATTTGATAAACTTTTTAATAACGAAATGAGTGAGAGTGAGGCAAAAGAGCTGCTGGTGTCTTTATATGAAAAAGGCGAAGAAGCCGCAGAAATAGCGGCGGCCGCGGATGTAATGAGGGAACACAGTGTAAAACTGCCGGTAAGCGAAGAGCTAAGGGATAAACTCATAGATATAGTCGGAACGGGCGGAGATAAAAGCCACAGTTTTAATATATCCTCCACTACGGCTCTTTTGCTGGCCGCAGCCGGAAGCCATGTGGCCAAACACGGAAACAGAAGCATTACAAGTAAATCCGGAAGCGCCGATATGCTTGAAGCTTTGGGGATAAACCTTAATTTGAGCCCCGAAAAACAGGTGAAAATGCTTGAAGAAGTCGGTTTTACATTTATATTTGCAATAAATCACCATCCTGCCATGAAATATATTATGCCAATTAGAAAATCACTCAGTCACAGAACAATTTTTAACATATTAGGTCCTCTTACAAACCCTGCGGGAGCGAGGAAATATCTGCTTGGCGTTTTTTCCCCTGATTTCGTGGAAAAAATAGCGAGTGCACTTACTCTTATGGATGTCCGAAGCGCAATGGTGGTAAGTTCTCTTGACGGAATGGACGAAATAAGTGTTGAAGCTCCTACAAAAGCTGTTTATTATAACGGTGTTAATCTAAAAGAGATGGAAATAAAACCCGAAGTTTTTGGACTTAAAGGAAAAAAAGAAAATCTTATAGGCGCAGACGCAAAAGAAAATGCCGAAATTACAAGAGGAATACTAAGCGGCAAAATTAGGGACGATAAAAGAAACGCCGTTTTACTTAACGCGGGTGCCGCACTTTTTGTTGACGGAAAGGTTAATTCTATTGAAGACGGTATTAAAACGGCTGCCGAGGTAATTGACAGCGGCAGGGCAATTGAACATCTTGAAAAGGTTATTACATTCAGTAATTCATTAAGTGAAAAATGAAAAATGAAAAGTGAAAAATTTGAAGTTTTAAATATTGATGAATTGAAAAAAGTTGTCGAGTGTATAAAAAATACGGGTAAAAGTATAATTATTTTAAGCGGGACGCTCGGAAGCGGTAAAACTTCGCTTGTTAAGGCATTCGTAAAAAATCTAGGTTTAAATGATGAAGTAACTTCTCCGACGTTTGCAATACAAAACATCTATGACGGCACGGTTTTTCATTATGATCTTTATAATAAAGGTGTTGATGAGTTTTTGGCTCTTGGAATGCTTGAAGAGCTTGAAAAAAATGGATGGCATTTTATTGAATGGGGTGAAGGGCTTGAATCTGTTTTTCAGGCTTATGCTTTGGACTTTCTTAAAATTAATATAGAAATTATAGATAATAAAAGGATATTTGAATGTCTGAACTGATTGCCGAAGGATTAAAAAAAGCATTTAAAAAAACACTAATAATAAAAGGTGTTTCCATCAGGATAAACACCGGAGAGGTGGTGGGACTTCTCGGACCGAACGGTGCGGGAAAAACAACCACTTTTTATTTAATCTGCGGTCTGTTAAATCCTGATGAGGGGAAAGTAGTAATGGACGGTAAGGACATTACAAAGCTTCCGCTTCACAAAAAGGCAAGACTCGGTATCGGTTATCTGCCGCAGGAGAGTTCGGTATTCAGGGATTTAAGCGTAGAGGACAATCTGTATATTATAGCCGAACAGTTTTATAGTAAGGAGAAACAAAATAAAATAGTTGAAGATTTGCTTGAAAAATTCAATATAGAACCTATAAGGAAAAGAAAAGGGATAAATCTAAGCGGAGGGGAAAGAAGAAGGGTGGAAATAGCAAGGGCACTTGTGCCCAATCCTAAATTTTTGTTTTTGGATGAGCCTTTTGCCGGGGTTGACCCTGTGAATGTAAATGATATTAAAAATCTTGTAGAACTTCTTGCCAAAGAAAATATAGGCGTTATTATTACAGACCACAATGTGCGTGAAACGCTTTCCATATGCGGCAGGGCTTATGTATTAAAAGACGGAAATATATTAACGCAGGGTGATGCCGAACATATAGTAAATCATCCGGAAGTAAAAAAATCTTATCTCGGAGAAGATTTTAAATTATGAAATTAAAAACAAAAGTCACAAACAAACTTTCTACTAAACTTTTGGGATTTTTGCCGATACTGAAAGCCTCTGTTGATGAACTTTATGAGGAAATCAGGGAAATTTCAAAAGAAAACCCTTATATAGAAGTAAAAAACAGAAGATTTGTAACTGTAAGTAATTTAAAAAACGCAAACGCCGATGAAATAGAAGCTTTGACACTCAGTGAAGAAACACTTTATGAATCGCTTTTGAAGCAGATAGAAGATTCGAGTCTTTTTCCAACCGAAAAATCAAAACGTATAGCGCTTGAAATAATAGAAGATATAAACAATGAGGGTTTTTTTGAAGGGGATGAGCGGGAAATTGCAAAAAGACTGGGTGTTGATATTAACAAAGTAAAATCCGTAAGACAAAGATTTATTTATCTCAGTCCCGCCGGGGTTGGTGCGGTTGATTTGAAAGAAAGTATGATTTTTCAGCTTCAAAACATAGATATGCCTGAGAGCGTTTACAAACTTGCCGTAGAAATGATAACCTATTTGGAAAATATTGACATGTTTGTGGATGAACCTAATTATAAAGAAGCAATGAAAATCATTAAACAGCTGAAACTCATTCCGGCTGCGGAATATATAAAAGACGAAGAAATAATTCCGGAAATTATTATTCTCAATATCGACGGACAGCTTGAAATAAGAATAAATGACGAACATTATCCGGAAATAAATATTAAAGACCCGCAAAATAAGAACAGTTTTTCAAAAGGGAAGTTTAAAGAAGCCAGAAATTTGGTTGACGCTCTTGAAATGAGAAAAGCCACACTTAAAAAAATAGCCCTTATGTTAGTTGAAATCCAGTATGAGTTTTTTCAGGGAGGTGTTATAAAACCGATGAAAATAACGGACATAGCAACTGAACTTGAACGTGCGCCTTCAACAATAAGCCGTGCAATTTCGAATAAATATCTGCTTTGCGACAGAGGTATAATCCCTCTTAAAAATTTCTTTTCAATCGCCCTTGATGAAGATACTTCTTCAAATCAGATAAAAGAAGAAATTAAAGCGTTGATTAAACAAGAAGACAAAACTAAACCATACAGTGACGATAAATTAACTGATATTATTAATCAAAAATATAATTTAAATTTAGTCAGAAGAACTATTTCAAAATATCGTGATCAGTTAAACATCCCTACTTCAAGGGAAAGAAAAAGGCTTTATAGAGTAGGCGGAGAAATCAGTGTTTAATCTTCACTTCTGACTATTAAACTTAATGGAAGGTTTAATTTTTTGATAATTTCTTCTTCTTTTTTTCTCATTTCGCCTTTGTCAGTTTCATGATCATATCCGAGCAGATGCAAAAGTCCGTGAAGAAAAAGGAGTTTTATTTCGTCTTCAACGCTGTGTCCGTATTCTTTGCCGCCTTTTTTTGCTGTGTCTATTGAAATCACTATACTTCCAAGCGGCATTCCGGGCATTTCTTCAAGAGGAAAACTTAAAACGTCCGTGGCTTTGTCTTTGTTTCTGAACTGTTTATTCATTTCTTTTATTTCTTTATCATTTGTTAGAATAAGCTCTATATTTTTGTCCGTAAGCAGATTATATATATCGTTTAAGCTGTTTATATCAAATTTATACTCTGTTCTGTTGTCGAAATCTATCATTAAAGAACCTTTTTTAGTAAAATTATAATAAAAAAGAGGGTAAAGAAGGGAAAAAGGTGAATACAGGAAAGATAAAAAAACAATAAGAAGATTACAAATAAACCAATAACCAATATACAAAAAAAGGATTTATATGCAAAAGAAAATTGAAACTGTAAAAACGCTTCTTGATTCACTTCCGTTTATAAGAAAATTTTACGGAAAAACCATAGTTATCAAATACGGAGGAGCGGCTCAGATTGATGAAAGGCTTAAAGAAAGTTTTGCAGTTGATATTCTGATGCTTTATATGGTGGGAATAAAGCCCGTAATCGTGCACGGAGGCGGTAAAAGAATTACCGAAATTTTAACGGCACTTAACGTCAAAACCGAATTTAAGGACGGGGTTAGAGTTACGACGGAGGAATCGATAAAAATTGCAGAAATGGTATTGAGCGGTGAAATAAATAAAGAAATAGTAAATATGCTAAATCAGCACGGAGCAAAAGCGATAGGCATCAACGGAAAAGATATGAGTTTTATGAAAGCCAAGTCACTTGTAGGTTATACGGGCGAAATTACGTCTATTGACGGGGTTTTTATAAATAAACTGTTAAGTGAAAATTTAATTCCTGTTATTGCACCGATTGCGGCGGGAGACAGTGCCACACATCCGGGGTATAACATAAACGCGGATACGGCCGCAAGTGAAATAGCGGCTTCCGTGGGGGCAAAAAGGGTTATTTTCCTGACAGACACACCGGGTGTTCTCGATAAAAATAAAAATTTGATAAGTTCCCTTACAAAAGACGAAATAGAAAATCTCAAAAAAGACGGAATAATTGCCGGAGGTATGATACCGAAAGTTGATGCGGCATTGATGTCTGTGAAAAGAGGTGTGGAAAAAGCGCATATAATTGACGGAAGAATAGAACATTCAATTTTACTTGAACTTCTGACAAGCGAAGGTATCGGAACTGAAATAAAAGAGTAAAGAGCTATATTGAAATATGTTAAAATAAGAAAATTTTTTAAGGAGAAAGTATGAAATTTAAGGTAAAAAAGTCTATTCCTGGTTTTGAGAATGTTAATGATGTGGAACTTAGTAAAATTGACGAATCTATTGCGGTTTTGAAAGACAATGAAGGAAGAGTGCTTTTTTCGCTTATTAATCCGTTTGTTTTAAGAGAATATTCTTTTGACGTATCTGCGGATGTAAAAGCACTTCTTGATATAAATGAAAATTCAAATATTGAAGTTTATAATAATATTGTTATGAAAGATCCTGTAACTGAATCTATTGTGAATTTTAAAGCACCGTTTTTATTCAATCTTGATAATAACACATGTGCTCAGCTTATATTGGATGAGGAAAAATTTGCAAAATTGGGGGATTTTACTAAATAGTTTCTTTTTTCTTTCGGTAAAATTACGCTTCAAAAATTCTTAAAGGAAACAATTTGCCTCTTTCTAAACTAAACAAAGAACAGCTTCAAGCCGCCACCGCACCCCTTGGTCATAATCTTGTTATTGCCAGTGCGGGAACCGGTAAAACGTCAACTATCGTAGGAAGAATAGCTTATCTTTTGCAAGAAGGCATAAAACCTGAAGAGATACTTCTGCTTACTTTTACCAACAAAGCGGCACAGGAGATGAAAGAAAGAGTTGAGGTGTTTTTACCCGGGGCAAAAAATATAGAAGCCGGGACGTTTCATGCTGTTAGTTACAGGTGGCTTAAAAAACTGAATAAAAATATTGTCCTAAAACAGCCTAAGGATTTAAAAATATTATTTAAATCCATTTATGACAAACGTGATTTTTTGCGACTCAGGGGAGAAGAGAAGCCTTACAGTTCCAATTATCTTTTTGATCTGTATTCACTGTTTTTGAATTCAAACGTTAATGATTTCGGTGAATGGCTTATTCAAAAAGCACCTATGCAAGAAGAATATATACTGGCGTACGAAAGTATATTTGATGAATATGAAGAAATAAAAAAGGCCCATGGACTGGTTGATTTTAATTCTCTTCTTATAAGAATGATAGAGGAGATAAAAAATGGTGCCGATGTGCCGTTTAAAGAGGTTTTGGTTGATGAGTATCAGGACACAAATCCGTTGCAGAATGAACTGATAGAAAGCATAAAACAGACATCGCTTTTTTGTGTCGGAGATTACGACCAGAGTATTTATGCGTTTAACGGGGCGGATATAACTATTATTTCCACATTTGATAAAAGATATCCTGATGCAAATGTCTGGACTTTGAAAAAAAATTACAGAAGCTACGGCGAAATACTTGAAATTGCAAATAAAGCAATAGCCAACAATCCCAGGGTATATCCCAAAAATCTGGAAGTAACAAGGGGGTTTAGCGGAGAGTGGCCAAAGGTGCTTTATTATAACGACACATTCGAAGAATACCGGGATATTGCAAATAGAATTTTAAACTCATCCGTTTTGCCGGATGATATTGCGGTTTTGTTCAGAAATAATTCAAGTGCGGATGCAATTGAAGCAATGCTTAGGGAAAAAGGTATTGAATGCAAAAGAAAAGGGGGAGTCAGTTTTTTTGACAGTAAAGAAATCAAAATAACGCTTGATATACTCTCTTTTATTATCAATCCCAAAGATATTATGGCATTTATACATATATTTGAATACGCAAAAGGTGTTGGAAGCGCAATTGCAAATGAAATATTTGAAGCCTTGATGATTTTAGGCGACGGAAATCCCAAAAAGGGATTTTTAAATCCCGATACTTCAAAAAAGGTGTTTACGAAAAAGAAAACATCATATCAGCTCGGGCTTTTTGACGATTTTACACAGCTTGGCAGTTTGCAGAAGTTTAAAGACCTGAATATGGAAGAAGGGTTTTTGCTTAATCCCATTTTAAAACATCCCAAACTTTCGGTTGAGGGAGGGGAGTTTTTATATAATTTTTACAGGCTTTTAAAAAGGATAAAAAACTTAAAAAACCCTCTTTCGATTCTTAATGAAATTACCGGAAGTAAGATATTTGCACATATTGTAAACAATATTGCGGCATACAGAAGCAAAGACGCAAACGGGAAACTTATAGATGAAAAATACAGGGAATCTGTTGAAAAAATACGCAATAAGGTTAAAGTTTTGGGTAATCTTCTTAAAAATTACAATAATCTTGAAAAGTTTTTAAACGCTATGGTTTTAGGTGCCAATGAAATGAGTGAGGGCAGGGGAGTTAATCTTTTAACGGTTCATGCGAGCAAAGGGCTGGAATTTAAAGAGGTCTATCTTGTTGACCTTATGGAAAAAAGGTTTCCGAATATTAAGCTCTCTAAACCGGCAGGGGGAATTGAAGAAGAAAGACGTCTTTTTTACGTAGCGGTTACAAGAGCAAAAGACAGGCTGTTTTTGTGTCTGGCTAAAAACGACAGAATTAGGAATTTAAGCTATGAACCCAGCAGGTTTTTGTGTGAAGCGGGGTATAAAGTGACAGTAATATAATAAAAAATTATTTTTCTTGACTTATATACGGTTATATTTTATAATAAGCAAAGTTTAAAAAGAAGGAGTAAAATGAAAAATTTATCAGTAAAGAATAAAATACTTTTAATTATAGTGTCATCATTAATTATTGTCAGTATAGTGTCAACTATGGTGGCGGTAAATAAAATAAAGCAAGTAACAAATGCTAATATCCAAAATTTCAAAAAAACATTTTTAGCTCAGAAAAAAAAGGAGCTTATGGATAAATCCGAAATTATCGAAAAAATTGTTTTATCATATTATGACAGAACAAAGCCTGATGAAATAGAAAAAAACGCAAAACAGGCTTTGGCTCAGAGAATGGATATATTGTCTCATATTATTAATGTTTTTTATAAAGAAAATAAAGACGAATTAAGCAAAAACGAATTGGAAGATCATATAAAAAAACTAGTTAAATCCGCAAGATATGGAAAAAGCGGATATTTCTGGATAAACGACTTTAATTACAAAATGGTAATGCATCCGATCAAACCTTCATTTGACGGAAAAACGTTTGTCAACACTCCAAAAGTTCCTTTTGTTCAGTTGGGTGTGGACGCACTTAAAAAATGCAACTGCGACGCCACATATATTAAATATCAGTTTTATAATCCCGCTACTAAAAAATATGAATTTAAGGTTTCTCTTGTTAAAGAATTTAAACCGTTTCACTGGATAATAGGAACGGGGAGATATTTAAGCGATGTGTCTCCAAAAATTAAAAGTGAAGCTCTTGAAAGTATAAGAAAAGTAAGATTTGGAAAAAGCGGGTATTTTTGGGTAAACGATATGAATTACAAAATGGTTATGCACCCTGTAAAACCTCAATTGGAAGGTAAAATTTTTCTTAATACTCCAAAAGTTCCTTTTGTTCAGCTGGGTGTGGACGCTCTTAAAAAAACCGATAAAAATTATGCATATATCAAATATAAATTTTATAATCCTAAAAGCGGACAATATGAAGAAAAACTTTCACTTGTTAGATTGTTTAAACCTTGGGGGTGGGTGATTGGAACGGGTGCATATCTTCAGGATATGTATGATACCATAGTAAAAATGAAACAGGACGCAAAAAAAGAAGTAATTAGTTCTGTGCTTACAATAGTGGGTATAAATGCGATTTTGATTTTAATTATTATTTTTATAAGTTATTCTGTAAGTAATAAATATATAATTGAACCTCTTCAAAAAATAGAAAACGGTCTTATTGCATTCTTTGAATTTTTATCAAGAAAAAGAAGCAGCTTTGATAGAATCAATATTGATTCTAAAGACGAAATAGGTCAGATGGCAAAAATTATAAACGAAAGCATTGAAAATGTTCATAAAAACATTGAAGAAGAAAACGCTCTGGTAAATCAAACAGTTCAAACGGTAAACAGTGTAAAAAACGGATATCTGGATAAAAGGATTTCTTTACATACTAACAATCCTGAACTTGATAAATTAAAAACAGCACTTAATCAGATGCTTGATGTTTTAAATAAAAAAATCGGAACCGATTTAAACAAAATCCATAATGTGCTGGAAAAATATGCTAATTATGATTTTAGTGTAAATATTGAGAATTCTGCGGGCGAAGTTGAAAAAATGATAAATGAGCTTAGGAACGTTATAGCGGCTATGATTAAAGTAAGCGTTCACAATTCCGATGAACTGAACAGTGTCAGCAATAAATTAGGCATGGATGTAGATTCACTTGAAAATTCTATGGAAGCATTGAAAGCTTTAATAGATAAAATCATGGGACTTGTGGAAAGTGCAACGGTAGGTTTAAATGAAAATTCAGAAAAATCCCATATGGTTGAATCCCAGGCTGAAGAAATTCAAAGTGTTGTGTCTGTAATTCGTGAAATTGCGGATCAAACTAATCTTTTGGCTTTGAATGCCGCTATTGAAGCTGCAAGGGCGGGAGAACACGGAAGAGGTTTTGCCGTAGTTGCGGATGAAGTTAGAAAACTTGCAGAAAGAACTCAAAAATCACTTGCTGAGATTGACACTACTATTCATACGCTTGTGCAGTCTATTAGTGAAATTGTAAACAACATTGAGGAAAATACGAATGAAATTAATAAAATCAACGATTCAATGAAAGAGATAGAACAGATTGATGATAAAAACATGAATGTGTTGAATGAAATTTCAGATACAAGTGAAGAAATAAAAGAAATTTCCGTAAAGATTAAAAAAGAGATTTCAAATAAAAAAATATAATTTTTCTCAGCGGCAAATTTTTTTGCCGCTTAATATTCTTTTTCTTTATGCTACAATTCGCTTTAAAAAGGATTTTCTTGTCTCCCAATTATAAACAAAACAATTTAAAAAATATTTTTCATGGATTTTTCCTTGCAATCGCTATGAGTGTTGCCGAACCCAGCACAATTTTACCGCTTATTGTGCATCATTTTAGTGAAAGTGTGGTTTTAGTGGGGATCTTTGCTTCGCTGCTTAGAGGCGGTGCGATAGCGGTTCAGCTTTTTGCGGCTTTTTATGCTCAAGGGTATAAAAAAGTAATGCCGTATATGAGAAAAGTTTTTCTTGCTAGATTTATCAGCTGGTTTATGATTGGGCTCGCGATACTTTTAGTAGGGGATAAAAACCCGACTTTGACACTTTGGGTATTTGGAATAGGGCTGTTTATATTTAGTTTCAGTGCAGGATTTGGCAGTATTTATTTTAGTGAGATAATTGCAAAAATATTTAATAAAACAGAACGTGGAAAATCAATGGCAAACCGGCAGTTTTTTGCCGCAGTCGCTTCGATAATTAGCGGAGGGATTGCAGGATGGGTTTTAAATAATTTTGAACCGCCTGAAAGTTATGCGTATCTTTTTATGATCAGCAGTTTTTTACTGGGTATAGGTTTATTCGCTTTTGCAACAATAAAAGAACCTTCCAAGGAAAAAATAAGGGTAAAAGAAGAAAGTTTTTGGATGTTTTTGAAAAATGCTTTTTATTATTTAAAAATTGACAAAGCGTTGCAGATACAGATTATTACAATATTTTTCAGTTATTCGGTTTTGTTTGCCCTTCCTTTTGTTATTCTGAAAGCAAATCAGAGTATAAATTTAACAGGATGGCTGATAGGTGGATTTGTAACGGTTCAAATGTCCGGGGCTTTGCTTGGAAATATTATCTGGAAAAAATTAGCTCCCGAATATAAAAAAATAATAATTTTTTCTTTTACAGGGGTAATATCAGCTTTTTTGGTAGCATTTTTTGCGAAAAACGCAATTATGTATGGAGCGGTTTTCTTTTTAATAGGATTTGCAATGGACGGATTTAAAATAAGCGGATTAAATTTGCTTTTTGAAATTGCACCGGAGGATAAAAGACCTATTTATGTGGCTTTACAGAATAATTTAACGTCAATTGGCTTGTTTTTTGCAATTCCCGGAGGTTTTATTCTTGAAAAGTTCGGTTATAATATTTTATATACTTTTACTCTTTGTATGCTTTTGACGGGACTGTTTTTTGCTACAAAACTTAAATCGGAATAGAGGAGAAATTTTATAGGGAAGGATTGAATTTTAAAATAAAAGTATCGATATCAGTTTCATCGGTTACAATTGTTTTAATACCCGTATAGTCAAGATTTCCGCTCATTCCTTCGCCTATTTCTTTTCCTACAAAAAGCTCAACTCCTGCTTCTTTTAATATAGGAGGAACGATTTGTCCGGTGCCAAGCCCGTGTTCACCACAATCGCCGTTTAATTTAATATGTTCGTTTTGTATTTTTTGAATTACCGGATTCTGGATAAAAGATTTTGCTTTTGTTTCGGTGTCGATTATTAAAAACCCTTTTGAAAGCCCTATATGCTCCGCAATTGTTTTTTTGTTATTGGTAGGGAAAGCTATTTTCATTTTTACTCCTTGTAAATAAGTGTTTTAGATATAAGATTTGTGGATTATATATTCTTTTATAAACATATGTCAAGAAATTGTATTATATAAATTTAACTAATATTCTCGGATTTTATATTAATATATCGTTTTAATTTTCATGCAGCAAGTGACAGACACTATAAAAAGGTGAGAGCTGATTTTTATAAAATAAGAAGCAAGAAGAGAATTACTCTTCCCACCCTCTTTTAAATCCGAAGCCTTTGCCGAAATTACGCTGTCCTCCTTGTCCTCTGCCTCTTCCAAAACCGGCACCTCTGCCGTGTCCCCTTCCGAAACCGCGTCCGTATCCTTGTCCTCTGCCAAATCCATAACCGAAACTTCTTCTTGAACCGAAACCTTCCCCTCTGCCAAATCCGTAACCTCTTTCGAATTTAACATTTTCGTTTTGATTGAAATCTACTTCTCTCATTTTACCCTCCTTAATTTCTTGTATAATTTGTTCAATGTCTTTTTTGTCTGTAACATAATAAGATATGCCTTCAACATCAAGGTTTTTTGCCATTCCATCACCGAATTCGTCCGCAACCAGAATATCCGCTCCGGCTTCCGCCAAAAGTGGAGGAATAATTCTTCCTGTTCCAAAACCTCTATTGCCTTCGGGCAGGTTTTTTAAATTAATATGTTCTTCTTGTATTTTTTCCATTATCGGATTAGTAATATAAAATCTCTCATTTGTAATCGTATCCACAATTAAAAAACCTTTTGTTAGTCCAATATGCGGTGATAATGTTTTTTGGTTATTTGTCGGAAATGCTATTCTCATGTATACCTCCTTGTTTTATTTTAATATTTCTATTTTTTTTCCGTTTATTAACGCATCCGCTATTTTTTTTCTTGCGGTATTTAAAATCCTTCCGAATGTGGGGCGTGAAACTTCCATTTTGTTTGCCGCTTCTTCGTGATAAAGCCCTTTAAAGTCCGCAAGTCTTATTGCTTCCATTTCATCTTTGCTGAGTTCTATATTTTCTAATATATGTGTGGGTATACCGCAGGGCTTAAAACATATATGATGAAAACTTCCTCTTATTCTTCTTCTTACACGTCTAGGCATTTAAACTCCTTTGAACATATGCTCAATGAAATTATATATAATTTTTGAACATATGTCAAATACCATAAGTTTTACTTATAGATATTGTAATATAATAATTTTCTGTTATACTTCGCCAAAAATTAAAAGGAGTGATAATGGAAAGTAGACTTAAATATTTTCCGGCCCCATTATTTGCGGTTGTAATGGGACTTAGCGGTTTGGCTATCGCTTATCAAAAAGCCGCTGCTTTTTTTGGGTATCCGAAAATTATCGGAACTTCTCTGGTTTATTTGACAATTGCGGTTTTCACGATTTTTGCTGTAACTTATTTGGCAAAATTAATCAAATATCCGGAAGAGGTAAAAGAAGAATTTTCACATCCGGTAAGAATTAACTTTTTTCCGGCAATATCAATTTGTTTTTTACTGCTTTCGATAGCTTTGCATAAAATGTCACCGGTAGCTTCAAAAGTATTGTGGTATATAGGTGCACCTTTGCATCTGTTTTTTACATTGTATGTAATCAGATATTGGATTGTGAAAAACCTTGAAATCAAGCACAGTAACCCTGCATGGTTTATTCCTATTGTGGGTAATGTTTTGGTTCCTATTACCGGGGTAAATTATGGAGGTATTGAAATTGCTCAGTTTTATTTTTCTATCGGAATATTTTTCTGGATAGTTCTTTTTACAATAATTTTATACAGAATTGTTTTTCACCATCAGATGCCGGCTAAATTTTTGCCTACTTTGTTTATTTTTATAGCTCCGGCTGCCGTAGGATTTATTTCTTATGTTAAAATAGCCGAAGGTGTTGCGAATATAACAAACGGTGTAGTTCATACTCAGTATATTATTTTTGACTTTTTTGCGCATTTTCTTTATGATGTAGGATTTTTCTTTACGTTACTGGTATTTTTTATGTTCAGACTTTTTGTAAAAGTTCCTTATGCAATTACTTGGTGGGCATACACATTCCCTATGGCGGCAATGACGATTTCTTCGATTTTAAATTATCATTTAAATAAAGTGGCCCTTGAAAAAGGTGTTATGAAAATAGATTATGTTTTCGGTATGCAAAAAGATATGTTGTTTTATTATCTTGCCAATGCTCTTTTATGGTTTACAACATTATTGATAGTATATGTTGCTTACAGGACTATACGGGCCGCTTTAAAAAGGGAAATATGCGTTCCCGAATAACAGATTTTCTGTTATTCAAAATATTTTAAAAACTTTTCTCCCGCTAGAGAAGCTTTTTCTTTTAATAATATATCACTGAGAGTTTCAGTATATTTTGTTTTTTCTGTATTTATTTCAATTATTTTTGCATTGTTTTGTTTTGCTATTACAGGTATCTGGCTGGCAGGCATAATTTCCCCGCTTGTTCCTATAATGATTACACAGTCCGCTTCCTGTGCGTGTTTTAAAGACTGTTCCAGAGCATATTTTGGAATCTGCTCTTTGAAGAATACAAAATCCGGTTTTAAAAGTCCCCAGCATTTAGGACAGATTGGAGGCAGTTCATCAAGAGAGATTTTACTGATGTCATATTTTTCAAAACAGTTCATACAGACTGCTTTTTGGGCGGTTCCGTGAAATTCTATAACGTTTATACTGCCTGCTTTTTGGTGCAGTCCGTCTATGTTTTGTGTGATCACTGTTTTTAAAAAGCCTTTTTTTTCAAGTTTTGAAAGAAAAAAATGAGCACTGTTTGGTTCCGCTTTGTTTATATATCTATAAAATATTTTTTTTATTTTTCTCCAGGATTCTTTTGGATTTTCCAAAAAATAATCAATGTCTAGTATTTTTGGATCATATTTATTCCATATTCCGCCTTTTCCTCTAAACGGAGGTATACCGCTTTGCACTGATATTCCGGCACCCGTAAAAGCTATGCATTTTTTGGAATTTTTAATTATTTCAACTGCTTTTTCATAATCGTTTAACAGCATGCCTATCCTTTAAATGTTTGATTAATTGTAACAAAAAATTTTAGATTTGCTTATTAATATATTGGTTATTAGGTTAATGATAGTTATCAGAGTAGTTAAGTTATTCGTTTAGTGTTTGTTATAGAAAGCCTAGACAAGTAGAACAATAAAAAAAAGAGCGGATTTATTGCTCTTTTTTAAGACTGATATCTTTTACCGCGTCGTATGCATGGTTCATTGCAAGCGCTATACTTCCGCTGCTTACAGCCACATCTCCTATTACATAGAGTCCGGGAATGTTTGTTTCGAAAGTTTCAGGATTATAAACAGGTTCATTCCATTCGTTTATTTCAATTCCGGCATTTTTTAGGAAATCAATAGGCGTCGTTCCGCCCAGTGCATACACAATTCTGTCATATACTTCACTTTGAGCGTTATTAAAATTGACTTTTACCCTAGGATGAGTTATGTCCTGGTCGTTGTCGGGTTCTACATTTTCAATATCAATTCCAAGTTTTAGTTTTATTTTGCCCTCATTTGCATAATCCATTACTATTTTTTTATTTACAGCGTTCATTTTAGAAATTTTTTCTCTTCTGTAAGAGAGCGTTACATCACAGTTTATATGCATATCCACAAGTCCATAAGCGTATTCCCCTGCTGTATCTCCGCCTCCGACTATCAATACTTTTTCTCCCGGCTGGACTTTGTCAAGGTTAAAGTTGAGTCTGGGTCTGATTTTGGGAGGGAATTTGTAAGTCGGTTTATTGGGCTTTCCCATTCTTCCTATTGCAATAATTACTTTTTTTGCCAGGACAGCTCCAAGTTCGTGATCACTTGCAACGGCAAACACCCCTTGACATACCGGCTTTACGGCATAAATATGGTGATTGTAATGTATATGATCTTTTAACCCGTATTTTTCAATATATTTGTCTATTTGCTCTAAATAGCTTTCTTTTGTTCCTTCTTCAAAAGTCACATTTCCTTTAAATTCAAATTTTTTACCCTGCCAGTCTTTGTCAACCCTTTTTCCGTGTTTGTAAAATTTTCTTATTACGTCATTATGGTCATCCGATTTTTCCAAAATCAAAACTTTATTAAAACCGGCAATTTTGGCTTCCACACCTGCGGCTATTCCTCCGGGACCCGCTCCGATGATTACCAAATCTTGTAATTTATCACAAGGCATAAATGCTCCTTTTTTATTTGTATTATAACGCACTTAAATTAAATAGCACATTTCTTGTAAATCTTGATAAATTTCGTCTTGCCGTATGTGTAAAATTGTAACATACTTGTTTTTTTTGTATAAAAGTATAATTCTAAATGAATATTTATTCACCGAAAAACGGTTATTTTTGTCTTTGGAGTATTATTTTGGTAAAATATATAATAAAAAAGGAAAACAATGGAAGAAGTGTTACAAAAAGTAAAAAAGTCGGCTTTTACTGTTGCATCTCTGGAAGGCGGGGTAAAGCGTAAAATACTTGTTCAGATGGCTGATGAACTTATTAAAAATTCTTCACGAATTATTGAAGAAAATAAAAAAGATTTAAAATATGCAAAAGAAAACCGCCTTTCAGACGCTCTTATGGACAGACTTTTGCTTGATGAAAAAAGGGTTGCCTCTATGGCACAGGCATTAAAAGATATTGCGGCACTTAAAAATCCTGTCGGAAGGGTTATTGAGGGTTGGGTGCTTGATAACGGGCTTAGAATAGAAAAGGTTAAAATTCCAATAGGTGTAATAGGCATAATTTATGAGAGCAGACCGAATGTTACGAGTGATGCTGCGGGACTTTGTTTTATGAGTGGTAACGCGTGTATATTAAAAGGCGGTAAAGAGGCTATGTATTCAAATATTGCCGTTATTAGTGTTTTACAGGAGGTTCTTGAAAAAAATTCTCTGCCGAAAGAAATTGTCTCACTGCTTCCGGATTATTCAAGAGAAGGTGTTCATAAATTAATTCAGGAAGACAAATATGTTGATTTGATTATTCCAAGGGGCGGAGAAAAATTAATTAAATATATAAGCGAGAATTCAAAAGTTCCCGTTGTAAAACACGATAAAGGACTTTGTCATATTTATATTCACAAAGATGCCGATATTGACGAAGCTGTTGCGATAAGTATTAATGCCAAAGTTCAGCGTCCAGGTGTATGTAATGCCGTTGAAACCCTGCTTGTTGACGATGGGATAAAAAAAATTATTTTACCTAAACTTAAAAGTGAAATGGAAAAAGAAGGTGTTGTTCTTAAAGGATGTGAAAAAACGTGTCAAATTATAGATATACAAAAAGCTTCCAAAGAAGACTGGAATACGGAATATTTGGATAAAATTCTGTCCATAAAAGTAGTTGACGGGTTAGATGAAGCTATTGAACATATTCAAAAATACGGCTCCGGGCATAGTGATTCTGTGATAACTGAAAATTATACTGTTGCGGAAGAATTTTTGAACAGAGTGGACAGTGCTTGTGTTTATGTAAACGCATCCACCAGATTTACGGACGGCGGAGAATTCGGTTTCGGTGCGGAAGTGGGAATATCAACCAATAAACTTCACGCAAGGGGACCTATGGGTATAGACGACCTGACAACATACAAGTATAAAATATACGGTAACGGACAGATTAGGGGATAAGTGAAAAGAAGGTGAAAGTGTGAAAAGATAGGGGAGAAGAGAAAGATGAAGTGGGATGCGGCGGGGAAATTTGCAAAAGTAAAAAACATAAATTATATAAGGAGTATAAGTGATAGCGATAGATTTGGGGTCCAATACCATAAGAGCAATAAAATATGACTGTGGGACCAATACAAAAACAGATGAATTTGAAAGAATAATAAAAACAGCGGATAAACTCGTCAAAACAGGCGGAATAAACGACGAAGCTTTAAATAGGATAATAAGTGCTGTTGAAGACATTAAATCCAGGTTCGGAGAAGATAAAATAAAAGCCGTGGCAACGGAAGCGTTGAGAATAGCAAACAATAAAGATGCGGTTTTGTCTGCAATAAAAGAAAAAACCGGTATAGATTTTAATGTAATTACACCCCAGGAAGAAGCAAAATATACTTCTACGGCAGTTTCAAAGTGTCTGGAAAAGTGCGGTTATGAAAATTTTAATCATTTCTTTTTGATTGATATAGGAGGCGGCAGCACAGAAATGAGCGTAAGGCTTAAAGAGAATTTTATAAGCGAAAGTTTCAGAATAGGTATAGTAACCCTGACACAGAAAAACACAACACCCGAAGGTATAAAAAGCTCTGTTAAGAAAAAAAGCAAGGAATTTAAAAATTTTATGGATTTTGCTTTTAACACTCTAAGAAAACCAAAAATTTTTGTTGCCAGCAGCGGAACACCGACAACTATTGCGGCACTTAAACTCGGTATGAATTATTCTACATATGACGGGAGCAAGGTAAACGGAACAAAAATCACCCCCGAAGATTTAAGTTATTGGAGCGATAAGCTTATGAAAATGGAGATGAAAAAAAGAGAAGAACTTGTTGGTGTGGGAAGAGGCGATTTGATTATAAGCGGTATTTATATTTTTCAGGAAATATTTAAAATTTCAAAATACAGGGAATGTGTTGTATGCGATGACGGGTTGAGAGAAGGTGTGGCTATTGAGGAATGCGAAAAAGGGTGAAAAATGTAAAACCCTAACTAACCTTAAAAACTTTAACAATTATAACAATTTAACCAATCCCAATAGCCAATAGAGCAATAACAGATTACAATATTTCATATAGTCTGTTTTAGTTTTGTGTTTTAAAAAAATTTTTATAACAGAATATATAAATAAACTAATTTTGATATAATTGCGGAAAAAAGGTTTTTTAATGAAATTAACCGGTGCTCAAATTGTAATCGAAAGCTTGATAAAAGAAAATGTTGAGGTTGTTTTCGGATATCCCGGCGGGGCTATAATGAATGTTTATGATGAAATATATAAACAAAACTCTTTCCAGCATATTCTTGCAAAGCATGAACAGGGTGCCGTTCATATGGCTGACGGTTATGCTAGGGCAAGCGGTAAGGTGGGTGTTGCGATGGTTACAAGCGGACCCGGGCTTACAAACGCCATAACGGGTATAGCTACGGCTTATACGGATTCAATCCCTTTGGTTGTAATTTCAGGGCAGGTGCCTACAACGGCTATTGGGACAGACGCATTTCAGGAGGTTGATGCCGTAGGTGTTACAAGACCTATAACAAAACATAATTTTTTAGTTAAAGATGTCCGGGATTTGCCGTTTATTATGAAAGAAGCTTTTTTTCTGGCAAAAAGCGGAAGACCCGGACCTGTTCATATTGATATTCCAAAAGACGTTACAGTTGCGAAAACACGTTTTGAATATCCTGAAAAAATAGATCTTAAAACATACAAACCTACATATGTCGGAAATAAAAGAGCTATTAAAAGAGCTGCGGAAGCAATAAAAAAAGCAAAAAAACCGGTTTTTTATATAGGAGGCGGAGCAGTTTTGAGCAATTCTTATATGCTTGTAAGGGAAATTGTAAAACTGACCCAGATTCCGGCTGTTGAAACATTAATGGCAAGAGGTGTTTTAAAATATGACTGCCCGTATCTTTTCGGTATGGTCGGAATGCATGGAAGCTATGCCGCTAATATGGCCATGAATGATGCGGATTTGATTATTTCTCTTGGTGCAAGGTTTGACGACAGGGTAACCGGAAAGCTTGAAGAGTTTGCAAAAAACGCCGATATTGTCCATATCGATATAGACCCGAGCCAGATAGGCAAAGTGGTAAAAACCAAATATCCTATTGTTGGTGATTTAAAAAATGTTCTTGAAGAGATGTTTCCTTTGCTTACAGACGGCATAGACACAGAAAGATACTCCGAATGGAGGGAAATTTTGAATAGGTATCAGGAACTTTATCCTTTAAAATACGGCAATGAGGAAGATGTTATAAAACCTCAGTGGGCTATTGAAAAAACAGGGGAAATAGCACCTGATGATGCAGTTATTTCAACTGATGTCGGTCAGCATCAGATGTGGACGGCGCAGTTTTATCCGTTTACATACCCAAGACAGCTTTTAACAAGCGGAGGTCTTGGGACTATGGGATTTGGTTTTCCGGCTGCTTTGGGTGCAAAAAAAGCCGTCGGTGAAAAATTGGTAATTAACTTCACAGGTGACGGAAGTATAATGATGAATATTCAAGAGGTTCTTTGCGGGTTTGCCTATAATCTTCCTGTGATTAATATAATTTTAAACAATAACTATCTAGGAATGGTAAGGCAGTGGCAGACAATGTTTTATGACGACAGACTGAGTGAAACGGATCTGAGCGAAGTTCAGCCTGATTTTGTAAAGTTAGCTGAAAGTATGGGTGGAATTGGCTTCAGGGTAAAAACGAAAAGTGAATTTGAAACTGCCCTTAAAGAAGCGATAAAAGCAAAAAAAGTTGCCTTTATAGATGTTCAGGTTGATCGAAGGGAAGATGTTTTGCCTATGGTTCCGCCTAATTCGCCTTTAAAAAATATGCTTATATTTAAGGAAGACAAATGAAAAGAGTGATATCTGTAATAGTTGAAAACGAACATGGGGTTCTTGCAAGAATAGTAAACATGTTTGCAGGGCGCGGGTATAATATTACTTCTTTAACGGTAGCACCTATTCCAAACAGTGAATTTTCAAGAATGACAATAGTAAGCGAAGGCGATCCGAAGGTGTTTGAGCAGATTGTAAAACAGCTTCATAAATTAATACCGGTATATAAAGTTATTGAAAGCGATGATTTTATTGAAAAAGAAATGACAATGGTTAAATTTCCTATTGAAAACCATCTTGCCGATATTGATGCACTTGCAAGATGTTATAACGGAAGTATCAGCAATGTAGGTGAAAAACACGTTATTGTCAGTATCGTGGACAGACCTTCAAGAATTGATAATTTTTTAAAAGCTGTAAAAAGATTTAAGCCTGTTGAAATAGTTCGAAGCGGTGCAAGTGTTATCGAAAGATAACAGCCCGTTTTGTTTTATATAAACAGTGTCTGACACTTGAAGAGGAGGGTAAAAAGGTGAAAAATGTGAAAAAGCCTGCCCGGCATATACTTTTAAAAAAAAGTATGCGTATGGGTGAAAGTGTGAAAGTAATGTTTCAGGTGTTCAGTTCACAGTTGAAAGTTAACAGTAATAAGTTATAAGAATTGTCTGGTGTCTGACATCTACTGCATTTAAACCTCAAAAACCCTAATAACCTGCATATCAATAACTAATATACCAATAGCTTTAAAAACCTCTAACTAACTCCAACAACTTTAACAACACTAATTAACCTTAAAAAACTTCCAAACCCAATAACTAATAATCAATACATCAATATACCAATATACTGACACACAATCTAACTGTTTTTTCTTTTTGGTATAATTTTTAAAAAAGACAAAGGCTGTTTATGTGCAAAAGAAATATACACAATAAAACATACACTTTAAAAGAAATATGCGAATATCTTAATCTAAACTGTGATGATGAACTGGAAATAAAAGGAATAAACACTTTACAGAATGCAAATGAAAATGAAATAAGTTTTTTGGAAAATCCCAAATATGAGAAATTTTTAAAAGATACAAAAGCTGGAGCTGTGCTTATAAGGGAAACCGATGCGCATAAGCTTCCAGATGGTGTAATTGCGCTTATTACTGATGAGCCTTATTTAAAGCTTGCATATCTCACAAAACTGTTTGCAAAAGAATCGTGGGAAGAAGGTGGTTATCAGGTTGCATTCAGTGCCAGGGTGCATTCAAGCGTTCAGTTGGGCAAGGGTGCCAGAATAGGTCCGGGAAGTGTTATTATGCCTGGGTGTGTGATTGGTCCTGATGTGGAAATAGGAAAAGAGTGTGTTATTTATCCGAATGTCACAATATACAGAGGCACCAAAATAGGAGACAATGTCCGCATACATTCCGGGAGTGTAATAGGAAGTGACGGATTCGGGTATGCCCATACAAAAGACGGCAGACATGTTAAGATATATCATCTTGGATATGCTGAAATTGAAGATGATGTTGAAATCGGTGCAAATACAACCGTTGACAGGGGAGTTTTCGGTAAAACAATAATAAAACAGGGGACAATAATAGACAATTTGGTTCAGATTGCCCACAACTGTGAGGTTGGAGAGTGTTCAATCATAGTGAGTCAGTCCGGAATTGCGGGAAGTTCAAAATTGGGCAGAAATGTTGTAATGGGCGGTCAGGCGGCAACGGCGGGACATTTGGAAATAGCACCTTTTACCACGATAGCGGCACGAGGAGGCGTAAGCAAAAGTATAAAAAAACCTGGGATTTACAGTGGTTTTCCCCTTATGCCTCATAATCAGTGGTTGAAACTTCAAGGAATTTTGGGAAGACTTCTTAAAAAATCATAAAAATTGATTTAAATCAATTTTTATTTTCTTTCTTTCGTTAAAATTTACCAAAATCATATAAAGGTAAAATATGAAAGCATATTTAGATAATAATTCAACAACACCTATGGATAAACGGGTAAAAGATGTTTATTGTAACGCAACCGAACTTTTCGGTAATGTAAATGTAATATATCAGTTGGGAATTGATGCACGAAACGCTATGAATAAAGCCTATGATATTCTTTATCCGGGAATAGGCGCCGATAACAGCGATGATATAATAATAACTTCGTCAACGAGCGAGGGGAACAATACCGTTATTAAAACTTTTCTTGACGCGTTTTTAAAAGGAAACGGTAAAAAACATATTATTACGACTGTTTCGGAGCATTCTTCCATAAAAGGCCCATGTGCGTATGCAAAGACCTTGGGCATGGAAGTAACTTATTTATATACTGATGAAAACGGGAGAATTGATTTAAAAGAGCTTGAAAATGCAATAAGAGAAGATACGGCTCTTATAAGCATACTTTATGCAAGTAACGAAAGCGGGGTAATTCAGCCGATTAAGGAAATAAGCGAAATAGCAAGAAAATACAATATTTCTTTTCACTGTGACGGTGCTCAGGCGATAGGAAAAGTAAAAATAAACGTCCGTGAACTTGGAGTTGATTATTTTACTTTCGGGGCTCATAAATTTCACGGTCCCAAAGGTGTCGGTGCTTTATATGTAAGAGAAGGTGCGCCTTATGTAAATCTGATACACGGCGGTAATCTGATGGGCGGAAAAAGAAGTGGAAGCGTTTATTTAAACGGTATGATTGCAATGGCGGAAGCTTTAAAACTGGCAAATGAAAATCTTGATTTGATAAATACAAAAATATCAAAATTAAGAGACAGACTTGAAGAGGCAATATTGCAAATACCCGATACAAAGAGTTATATTGACAAAAAATATAGACTGCCTAATACCGTAGTTGCTTCTTTTAGAGGAATAGAAGGTGAATCTATGCTTTGGGATCTGAATGTAAACGGAATTTATGCCGCAACAGGAAGCAGTTGTAGTAGCGAAAGACTTGAAGGCAGTGAAGTGCTTGAAGCACTTGGCGAAGATCCTGAAATAGCACATACGGGGATAATATTTTCATTAAGCCGTTTTACGACGCAAGAAGAGATTGATTATGTGATTGAGAAACTTCCGGGAATTGTTGAAAGACTGAGGGATATATCTATGACATATGCAAAAGTGGCACCTAAGTAAGAATATGGAAAAGAATGGGAAAAGATAAAGAAAAGAGGGGAAAATAAGAACAAAATGAATAGAGTTAAAAGGAGATAAAATGGGAAGAAACGATTTAATAACAGGAAATGTGTGGGAGCAGTATTCCAAAAAGGTAATAGACAGAATGAATAACCCTAAATATCTTGGGGAATTCAGTGAAGAGGAAGCCAAAGAAAAAGGACTTAAACTTGTGGTGGCGGATTTCGGAAGTGAAGCATGCGGGGATTCTGTAAGGCTTTACTGGCTTGTAGATCCTAAAACGGATAAAATTGTTGATGCAAGATTCAGAAGTTTCGGATGCGGAACGGCGATAGCGTCATCAGATATGATGACGGAACTAACAATAGGAAAAACAGTTGATGAAGCAATGAAAATTACAAACCTTGATGTTGAAAAAGCACTCAGAGACGATCCAAACACACCTGCGTTTCCCCCTCAGAAAATGCATTGCAGTGTAATGGCGTATGATGTTATTATTGAAGCGGCGGCTAAATACCAGGGTAAAAACGCGGATGATTTAAGGAACAGTGAAATAGTATGTGAATGCGCAAGGGTAACCAGAAAAGAGATTGAAGATATTGTAAAAGAGCATAATGTAAAAACTGTCGAGGAGCTTCAAAAATACACAGATGCCGGTAAATACTGTAAAAGTTGTGTGGCTCCGGGAGGACATGAGGAAAAACCTGTTTATCTTGTTGATATTATTAAAGATGTGCAGGAACAAATGAAAAAACAAAATCTTAAAAACGCCTCTCAAACAGAAGATTTTGATAAAATGAGTCTGATTAAAAAAATAAAAGCCATTGAAGAATTTCTGGATACAAAAATCAAACCGATGCTTGCAATGGACGGCGGAAGTCTCGAACTTTTAGATATAAGAGAAGAAGATGGAATTACAAAAGTTTATATCAGATATATGGGTGCGTGTGCCACTTGTGCAAGTGGAGGAGCAACACTGCTTGCAATAGAAGATGAAATTAGAAAGTTCTTTAAGAGCGATAAAATTAAAATTGAACAAATTTAAAATAATTTTAAGAAGTTTTAAATTTAACATGATGTATTATTATTTGTGTAGTATATAGATTGAAGATAATTGTCTTAATTGCTTAATGGTGCGACGGGAGGGATTTTTAAGTTGCCTATTTTTCGGGGTTTTGTGAAGCTAAAAAAAATGTGGGCAATTTATGGGACAAGTTACATATAGTAACATTTTATATTGTTTTTACGGTATTTTTTGAGTATTATTTTTTTAGTAGAAAATAGGAGAGAAAAAGAAGATAGTTAGAGAGAAGTTTGTAGGTTCTGTTATAGGAATAAAATAAAAAAAATGTAAAACAGTTAATCTTCTAGGAAAGCATACCTGAAACTTAATTTAACTCCTTGTATAAACATTTTTACACGGGTGAAAAAGCTTTTGTTATTTTCTTTTTGAGGATTGTAGTAGTTTGGAAATTCTCTTTTTTCTTCTACCGGTTTATTTTTTTTACTAAAAAATTTTGGAAGTAATGTAAAAAGCAGAAGAAAAACGGGCGTGTAAGTGATTATAAAGTTTATAAGCATAAAAGCTCCTGTGAATCCGTGCATATCTTCCGGCAAAAGTTCGAAATGTGGTGTGTTGAATAAAAAAGAGGTTAAAGGATTTGTTGCTATGTTATAAAAAAATTCTGCGATATTTTGCATTTGTTGGGTTTGTGCGTTTGCTATTGCGCCTTGTAGATATTCCGGCGTTATTCCGTTCAATTTTGAAAGCCCCATGCTTGCAAGTATTGCTAAACCTAGTTTAAACTGAAATCCGTCCAATTTTTTATCTCTCATAGCTTATCCTTTTTTATTTTTATTTGTTTTTATGTTAAACGTTATAAGAACAAATAGAAAAAGACAAAAAAAAGAAGAGAGATTATTGAGCGGGACAGTGATTGAATAAATAAATTGAGAAGGCTGTTTTGTCTTTATTTGTGTAAATAAACATTGCGATATTTTTTCTGTGATTAACAAAGTCCCGGAAGCTTTTGTTTTTGCATAGGTTTTTTATATCTTTTTGCAACACTTCCTGACTGCTTACAACTACTCTTCCGAGTTGTGGAATGATTTGGTAGTAAACCATTATCGTTTTTCCTGTAGAGATTTCGTTATTGTTTACAATAACATAATCGTTTTTGCTTAAATCTGTGCAGCTTGCGTAATAAATAACGCCGATTTGTGAAGCGTTGTAATTTGTAACAATGTCAAAAACCGCTTTGTTTTTGATGTCTTTTGCATATTCAGGAATGTTACAAGAATTTAAAACATCCGTGTTTAAATCTTCTTGCGAATATTTAATCGAACGTAAATCTTCTACTTTTATCGGTCTTTTGAAGTTTGCAACAAGTTCGTCTGTCACTATGCTGTTATTTGCTAAAATTGGCAAAATTGCGGTTGAGTTTGCGAATAAAAGTCCGGTAAAAAGAAGAAAAAAGGATACTAATCTTTTCATCTTTTCTCCTTTAATTTTTTTTGGATTTTGGCAACTATGTGAGTAAGACCGCTTCTGCATGGTTATGTGTTGTTTTACGTTTTTGTTATAGGAAAAAAAAATGTAGAACTGTTAATTGTCTACAAAATGTTTAATTAGTTTTTTAAGTACTTCTATTTTTTTTCTGTCGTGATTTGTAACTTGTTTTTTTGTTATAAGCTCTTGAGCTGCTGCATAATTATCTAGCAATAATTGTTTAATCGTATTGCTTTTGTCAAAATTTTTTACATATTGAACTGCTTTGTCGTAATCTTGTAAAGCAATATAGTATGCAAGTTTGCTTAACCTTTCGTTTTTAAAATTTGCAAAGTTTCTATCGTGAGCTAGAAATTGTGCAAAATAAGTTAGAAAATCACTTGACAAACTGTCTCTACTTAACATTTCATCCAGAGGAATGTTATAAAGAGGGAAATAAGGCTTACTGCTTACATCTACATTGTAAAAATAAAAAATTAGAGAAAGGTTTTGTAAATCTTTGTTAAATTCTTTTTCGTTTTTTGCGTTTTGTTTTAGTTTTATTATAAATTTTTGGAAATTTGTAAGCATTGTAGACAAATCTCTTACAATTGTAACTGCTGTTTTGTTAACTCTTTTTATAACCTGGTATTTTACATCAGTTGTATCCCCTCTGTAGCTTCGAGCTTTTAAAATACCTATAACTTCAGCTTTTTTAAAACTTTCTACATCCATCAATTTTGAAAAATCATCAAAATTATTAAGATTGATTTTTTTTGTATTATTTTGCATTCTTGCAGCAATATTAAGTTCTTTATAATAATCTCTATTGTAAGTTTTTAAGAAATTGTAAAGATTATTAAATCTGTCGTACAAATTAATATGTATGTCTTTTTGTCCTTTTCGATAAGGTTTAATTACATACTTATAAGTATTGTAAGCACATTGTGCTGCAAGTTCTGAATTGTACTTAAACTGTTTAATTATTGCTTGTTTTATATTAATATTAGTGGTGTTAGCAACTGCATTTGTTGTAAATAATGTTACTGCTGCGGTTAAACTAAGTAAAAATCTTTTCATAACGACTCCTTTAATTTTTTTTTTGGATTTTGGCAACTATGTGAGTAAGACTGCTTCTGCACGGTTATGTGTTTTACGTTTTGTTATAGGAAGAAAAAGAAAAAAGCAAAATTAATGGTTAAATTTAAGCCAATCTCGCATTGAGAATTCTGCTTTGTTATTTTGCTCTACGTTAGATGTTGCTTTTTTGCTGAATGTAGTATCTAGGCTTGTGGTATCTGAATAGCCTTTTTCTTTTGATTTTTGCATTTCTAAAGCAAGTCTTGTACTGTAAGTTATGCTTTTGCGGGTTGTGCTTGTGTAAGCGTAAAATGTGTGTGTATTGGTATCTAGTAATTTTACACCGTTCACTTCCAAAATCGGGTCGTAAGACAATTTGATAAAAATATTTCTGCAGTTTATTGTATCGGTTGAACCTGCGAAGCGACATCTTGCTATTGCAAGGTTACGTTTGAATCTATTGTATTGTCTTTTTATTTGTCTGTCTGTTATTTTTGTGTTTAATTTACCGGTTTTTAAGGCTTGTGCTGTTATTGCTCCGTAATAGGCGAGGCAGTTTAAATAATCTTTTAGCCTGTAAATGTCTTGTCTGTCTAAAATTGTGCTTAAAGGTGCGTTGCTTTGCGCTGCTTTGTTAAGCAGTTCTGCGAATGTGGGATTGTAGATTCCGTCTGCTTCTTCGCTTGTAATGCCGAAGTTCTCCGGCAATTTTGGATTTGTAAGTACTTTACAAACGCTGAACGGATATACGTTTGCGTTTTCTAGGTCTTCTAATTCGTATAGAATGTTAGCTGCTTCGAATGTGCTTAATTCCACGGTTTTTTGTTTTTCTTTGCTTTTTGTTTTTGTTTTGCTTTTTCTTAAGCTTTTACTTGCTTTGCTTTCCGTTCCTTGCTTTGCATTTACTAATTTTTCTGCTGAATTTCCGAGATTTTGAGAACTCCCCGCACTGTAATCGTTTGCAAAAGCAATGGCTGTAAGAAGAGAAGCGGTTAAAACGATTTTAATAAGTTTCATTTTCGACCCCTAAAATTTGATTGATTTTTTGTTTTAGTTGACGTAATGATTCTTCTGTTAAGCCTTGCAGGAACGCTTCTCTTGCTGCTTTTGCAAGTTTTTTGTCTTGTTCGATTTTCTCTTGTTCTTCGATTTTTTTAAGCTCTTCCGCAAGTTTTTTCTTTTCTTCCTCGATTTTACGTAATTCTTCAAGTTTTTTTTCAAGTTTTTCTTTTAGTCTGTCTTTTTTGCTTTTTTTTCTACGTGTTGTGCGTTGCTGTTGTGCATGCACACCACTTACATTTTCTTCTTGTGTGCTTTCTTCAATTCTTACCGGTGTTTCAGTATTTTGAAAGCTGTTGAAATTGTTGAATCCGTCCATATTGCCTCCTTTGTTTTTTTGTTTTTTAATGGAACTTATTGTTATAGGAATATTTGAAAAATATTAAGAGAAGGGGAGAGATTAGAAGTTGAATTGTTTGTCGAAATTGTCGAATTCTTTGTCAAAATTCGGGCGTTGTTGATTGCTTTGTTGTTGCATTTGAAGGGCTTTTTCGTAGTTTTTTAGCAGTTTTTTTGATTTTTCTTCCTGCTCTTTTTGTTTTCTTTTAAGTTCTCTTTGCTTTTTCTTTTCTTCCGCAATTTCTTTCTGTTCTTGGAGAGCGGTTAATCCGTAGGCTCTGCCTGTTGCTTTGTTGCTTAGATAACCGTTTACGTTTGCTTTATCTAGGTGTATGTCCGCTTGAACTTGCTTAATCTGCATATCTACACTGTTGTTAAAAGTTGCTTGCTTTGCGCTAATTTCTTGATTTTGCTGCATAATCAAGTATAGGACAAACGCTCCAATCAGCCCTGTTGCAATGAGAAATTGAATAACTTTTGGATTCATAGTTCACCTCCTTTTTTATAGTTATAGTATTGTTTGTTCGTCTTCGTCAGCTTCTTCTTCTGCCATGTTGAGCATTTTTTGAAAATTTGCTGCAATTTTTGAACTGCTGAAATTTATGTTGAAAGTATCTACTAATTGTAGTTTTGGCTGTTTTAGTTCGTGTTTGTCTTGTGCTGGAATAAAGGCATTTGGAACGTATGTCCACTCCTGCAGCTCTAAGGTTTTTAGAAAATAATGCAATGTTGGCAGGCTTGTGATTTGACTTGCTAATACTGCAGGTCTTCTTTGAATTTGTGTAGAATAAGAAACGCTATCTCTATCAAAAGGGCTAACGCTGTGTGATTTATTTACGATTTTTACTTCCTGTTCGCCTATTAACTTGCTTAGATATTCTGCAGTCGAAACGTCCCCAACCCTCAAAATTATTTTGTTTGCTGTGTTAGCGATAATTGTTTCGCTGCCTTCTTTGTCGTAAATTCTTTCAAGTGCTTTTACGTCTTGAAAGCCTAAAAATGCCGCTCCTCCTTTGCTTCTTGCTAAGGTTAAAAAGTCTAGAACCTTATCTATCTTTAGAAGATTTGTAAGTTCGTCAAGGAAGAGAAACATTCTTCTATCTAGATTTTCTTCTAGACTTAAAAGTTCTCTCACGAGCGCATTCACAAAAAGACTTAATAAAGGTGCTACAAAGTCTTTAATATTGTTGTAGTTTGCAAGAAAAATCGTTGCTCCATCCTGTTTTTCGATGAATTCTTTTAGGTCGAGCTCTTTATTTTTATTTTCCGCCACGACATCAAACAAGGTCATATAACTAAGGAAATTTGAAAAGATATTTGCAGGTTGAGAGCTTGTTTTATATGCCTGTAAGTGTGCATAACCTCTGCTGCATTCTTTTACGTTTTCGAAGTTTTCTACTAAAAAAGCTATACCTTGTTGTATATAATCTTTTATTACAAGATTGTCCAGTTTTTCGATTTTACCTGCTTTGTAATTATGTATTGCTAGGTAAATTATGCTTTCGAATATATCTCTTGCAGAGTTAACCCATATTGGTTCTTTTGCTTCCTTGCTTTCCGGGATTAAAGCCGCTACAACCGCTTTAACGTCCGCTTTTGTTTTTATAAGTTTAAAGATATTTAGGTTTATACTTCTGCTGTCTAACGGATTTAGAATGTAGTCTGTTTTATGATTGTAAAACTGTTGAATAAAGTCGCCTTTTATGTCGTGTACAACAAACACGCCTGTATTTTTTTGTTGTTTTAGTTGCGTGTAGATTCTTTTTAATAAAACGGATTTACCAACTCCTGATTGTCCGATTATTAAAGTGTGCTGATTTAAACTATTATAGCTTAGCATTATTTTTTTATTTTTACTTAGCATTTTTGACCTCCTCAATTGCTTTTTTGACTTCTTCTGTTTCTAAATCCGTTAAAACGATTCCTTCAATTTTTCTTTTGCCTTGCAGTTCTGCATATTCTTCCGATTGTATTACGTTTGTACCTCTTAAGAATTCCGGTTTTTGGAACTCTTTTGTGTGTTTTGTAACTTTTTTTGCAAGCAGTTTGTATGAGATGATAAACGTTGCAAAAAAGCTAAACATATAAGCTGCAAGTATTTTTGCTACTAAAAATTTTTCCTGTAGAATTAAGTGTTCGTAGAATTTACGTGCTTCTGTTGTGCTTACGTTTGCGTGTATTTGTTGTATGTAGATTGTTTTACCCGCAAAAATGCTTTTAATAAACATTGTCAAAGCGTGTGCTTTTACAAACCAATTCTCTTGAAAGACTATTAATAATAATGTAAATACAAGTCCTAATATTGCGCTTAGAGTTAAAATGTAAGTGTAGAATTTAAGATTAATTGTAAAATCTGTAAGCCAAAGACTAAAGGATTTTGCGCCTTTAAGGTCGCTATTGTAATTTTTTTCTGTCATCTTTTATCCTTTTTTAATGGAATAAAAGGGATTAGAATGAATAGCTAACCCCTAGTAAGATTGTGTTTTCTGTTGTAGATGTAGGTTCTGTTGTAGTAACAGTTGTAGTTGTGGTATCACCTCCGCCAAGGTCTATTGTTTCTGTTGTAGTTTTTGTTGTTTTGTCTGTAAGGAAAACTTTTCCGATTTGTGCGTATGCTGATAAGTTGTCTTGAATTGGTACATTTACTTTTACAAAAAGGTTTGCATATTTATGTGTGCTTTTATCGAAAATACTTTTCTCTCCGCCGATTTCAATGTCTGCGATTTTTTCATTTTGGTACTGTAAAACAAGGTTTGTACTTAAACCGATTCCGCCAAAATTTTCTCTATTGTTGGTTTGCACATTGTTGATTCTGTTAACAAAAGGATAAACGTTAACACTTGTGAAATCTAAGAATCCGTTTGCGTTTTTATGTGCAAAATCTTGATAAAAATTGAATGTGATTGGTGCTGAAATTGATTGATAATCTTGTGTTGCTGTAAAGTCTAGACCAGCTGTCCAGAAGCCGTTTGCGTCTCCTTTTAACAATTCTGAATGTTTTACATTTACACCGATTTGCGCTGAATTGCCTGCAATTTCTCCTGTGATGAATGTTGTAGTTGTTCCTAAACTTGTGTTGCTTACAACTGTTGCTGCGTTTGCACCTACTGCTAAAACCATTACTGCTGTTATACTAGTAATAAATCTTTTCATAGTAACTCCTTTGATTTTTTTTTGTTTTTTTTTTGCAACTATGCGAATAAAACTTCTACTACACCTGTTTAACACCTTTTGTTATAGGAATATTTCAAAAAAAATAAAAAAACGAAAAAGTGGAGATAAATAAGGGATTAAATTTTTCTGTAAATTTTTAAAATAGATAAGTAATGTATTTCGTTTGTGAGGTCTATTGTTATTTTATCTTCTGCGTTTTTTATGTTTACCGCTTTAATGTTGTTGTAAGTTTCTGCTTGTAAAATTTTGTAAATTTTTAATTCTGCTGTTTCTTTGTAAACATCTATCGCTGCAATTAGGTCATCTTTTTTTACAAAAGGTTTTTTACCTGCTTCTGCAAAATTTTTAATAGTTTGAAATTTTAAAGGTTTATTTATTGTTAAAAGTGTTTCTGTTTGCATATTTGTTTCTTTTATTTTTTTTGCAAGGACGTTTGCAAAAATTTTAAAGTCTTCGAGAATTTCTTTTTGCATTTCTTGTTTGATTTCTTCTTTTAGTTTTTGCTGTTGTTGTAAAAGAAAGTCAATTTTGTCTTCTAATGTTTCGATTCTTTCGTTGTTATTTATTTTGTTTAGTAGTGTATCAATTTTGCTTTCAAGTTTTTCTATATCGTTATTTTGTGTTACAGTGTTTGTATTATTATTTTCTGTTTCTTCTAATGCTTTTTGTATTAAATTTACAATTGCTGCATTAATACTTAATTGCTCTTCTTCTGCAATTTTATCTATTTCATTTTTTAATTCTACCGGTAATCTTATGTTTGTTTTTACTACTTCACTCATTTTTGGTCTCCTTTTGTTTTTTCTTTTTTTGCTTCTATTACAAGTAGGTTATCTACAATTTTTTGTTCAATTTTTACATTTTCGTTCGCTTGTAATTCAATATTGTCCGCTAAAAAAATTTCCACAATTGTTTCTCCATTTTCATTTAACATTTTTTCTGCTTTTAGGTCTTTTCCTTTGATTAGTAGATACATTTTATTTCCTTTCTTTGAGATTTTGCAGTTTGTTTTGCATAGTTAAGCGTATAAAATCGCTTAGAGATACGCCCATTTTTGTTGCAAACTCTTTAAGCTCTTGCTTAAAAGAAGGATTAACTCTTACTCCTATTATCTCCACCTTTTTTGCTTTGTTTTCTACAATTTTAGGCATTGTTACCTCCTTTTATTTTTGTTTTTTTGATAGAGGTTTTGCAACCTCATTTGTGTCTTTTTCCGGTAAAAAATAAAAAAGTTGAAAAAATTTTGAAAATTTTTTATGCCACCATGCCAAAACCCCCGATATTACGCACTTTTAGAAATTGAGTGCCACCACAGTGCCACCATTGATATTCGGAAAAGTGCCACCATTGTGCCACTACCATGCCACCAAAGTGCCACTATGCCAAAACCCCCGAGAATGCGAGATTTTGCCAAAATTTTAAAATTTTGGAGGTTTTGCACGATAGCACGTTTACGGGCGTGTCGTGCCCCCTCTTTTTTAGGGTTAAAGAAAAGTTATTTTTGTTACAGACGGAGCGGTAGCGGAGGCGAGGGGGAAAAATAAGTTTTAAGAGTTTGTGCGGTTTATAAGTTTGAGTGTTATGTATGAAAAAATGGAAAAAAGACACAAATCAAGCTGCGATTGTTTTGTTGATTTTTTTTTTGAAAAGCAGGAACAGGGAAATGGAAAACATTTAGAATGTTTTTTGTTTTTCTTGTTCTTTTATTCTTTTTAGATGTTGTTTGAATTTTATATCTACTACTAAAACAATGTAGCACATAATACAGACAATTGATATAACTTCGTTTAGAGTCATCTTGCCTCCTTTTTTGTTTTTTTGTTGAAGTGTTAAACGTTCCTGCTTTTTTATTTTTGTGTTTTGTAATTTGTGTAGTACTTAAATACTTTTTCATTTTGCTCCATTTTTGTTTTCAGATTTGTTATAGGAGGAAAATAAAAAAATACAAAAAAATGTAAAACGTTAAAAATTTGGGTAAAAATTTTTTATGTTTTTATTCCGGTAAATAGATAGAGTTGTTAGAGTTGTAGATGTAAAAAAATTGACTGCTGTGTCAAACATTATTGAGATTTTTTTTTAAAGGAAATTTGTTTGCAGGGTTTTTAGGGGATTGTTTTTTTTAAAGGGAGAGACCTTGTTAAACAAAATAGTTATATTGCAAAACGTTCTTTAAGTTCTTTTTTAAATTCTGCGTAAACGTTGGGAAATTCATCTTTGATTGCGTCTCTTTTACTTAAGATTTCTTTCTTTTTTGCTATTATTAATCTTAACTCATCTTCGTCTTTGTATTTTTTATACATAATTTTTTCTTTGCAGTCTTCATGTTCCCAGAAGAGTTCTTCCAAGTTTCTCCTCGCTTGTAATTTTTTAAAATAAGTTAAAATGTTTTCATCTTTGTGTTTTATTGTAACAACTATAAAATTAAATTTGTGTGCATAATTTACAATAACAAATCTGTCATCTTTTTCATCGTTCAAAAAAAATTTATTAACAACATTTTCTAGAATGTGAGTATAATCTTTTATTAAATTATTGTTTGTGTGCAATGTAAGTGTTCCGTCCGTTTTTTTTGTTTTAAATGTTAAAACAACCATTTTAGCTCCTTTCATTTTTTTTATTTTTTAGATTGTTTTGTTAATTTCTTTTAAATCTTGTTCAGCTATGTCTTCTAGTATAAGAGTTTCAAAATCAAACAAATCTGTCGCGTCTTGTTTTTGTAGATATGCAATAAGTACATCGTTTTCCTTTTTAATTTCAACGGTGTTGCTTTTTACAAGATAAACATCTACAACAAAATCGTTTACAACACTTTTGGCTCTTACAAGATTACCTAAATTTCTATTCATAAATTTTTCAAAACCTTTTTCATCCATTTTTACTATTACTTTATTGTTAAAATCTATTGCTACATATTCGCTTATAAGTCTTTTATAACTGTTATAAGTTTTTGTTACGTAAATAAATTTGATTTCGTTTAGTCTCATTTTTTCTCCTTTTATTAAGCGTATAACGCTTTTCTTACAAAAAATGCTAACAACATTACACCTAGCATTACACCAATACCAACTTCACACATTGTGTAAACTTTTGCGAAAAATAAGTTTGCTGCTGCCATTTTAGCTCCTTTTTGTTTTTATGTTTTACATAAATAATTATATTGTAATAATTACAAAATGTCAAGAGTATTTTGTAAAATATTCATAAATCTTCGAGAATTTTATGAACTATTTATAATTTTTATATCGGAATTTGTATTATTTACAAAAAATTGATATAATTACAAAAACAAGGAACTAGGAGCGAAAAAAAATGGAAAAGAAAAAAGAAAATCTGACAAAGATTGCGGAATTTGGGGGTGTAAGTTTTAAGACAATATATAATTATAAAAATGCAAATAACAACAAAAACAACATATACAAAGCCCTTAAACTCGCTTATTTTTTGAATGATGTTGAAATAGAAAAGATTAAAGAAGATTTGGAAGAGCTCGAAGCGATTTTAAAAGTTTGCTGCAGAGGAAAAGAAAGCTTAAAAGAAACTGCAGAAAATGATATAAAAAACATTACTGATTTTGTACAACACGTTAACGAATTATTAAAAGAGTTTAAACAATAATAGTACTTCCCTTTTTTCTGTTGTATTTTTTATTTTTACCGGAATTTTTTTTGCACTTTCATTATTTTTTTTACCGGTATAAGGAAGATTCTTTTCCTTTTTTACCGGAAGTTTAACTTTATTAAGTGTTGAACAAAATCTTAAAGTCTTGCACTTATTATTTTTTTACCGGTAAATTGATTTCTATTTTTTTGTTTTTTACTCTTTTTAATACTAGGGGAAGCGCTAAAAGCTTCCCCTATAGTATCTATTTATACTATATATACTATAAGAAAGCTCAAAACCCCCGATATTACGTAGTTTGAAAGGTGTTTTTATACCTGCAATTTCCCTTTTCATACCTGCAATTTCCCTTTTCATACCTGCAATTTCCCTTTAAACATACTTGCAATTTTCCTTATACCGGTTTTTTAACAACAAGATTATAGGGTATAGAAAATAATTAAAAAAAAGAATAAGTAGTAAATGTAGATTAAGCAAATTTAGAGAGAGAGGAAGGATAGTTATTTTATTTTGTGTTTATTAATGTCTGTTCTTTCCCACGCGTCTTCTATTTTGTTATAAGTATAAAGAGGAATTCCTTTTTCGTTTAGAATTTTGAATGTGTTTTTTATAACTTGTCTAATTTTAAATGCAGGCATATTTGTTAAATCTAGTTTTAGAGCTTTTACAATTTCTTGTGTGTAGTATTTTTCCCGGTATTGCAAAAATTGTCTGCTTTTTATTTCCTTTTTTCTTTTTGTACCTTGTAAATACAAATCTAGCAATATAGCATATTGTTCTTTGTCCGTATATTTTATAATGCGTTCAAGGTTAACCAGTATACCTTTTGTTGTTACAAAATCAATAAATCTTTTATTAGCGGCAATTTTGATTTCTGTTATATCTTTGTCCACTTCTATTTCATATATGTATGTTGTGTAGTTTTTAGCACCTTGTTTATTTGTAAAAACAAGGTCTATTGTTTTTAGTCTTAAAAAACTGTTAAGTAAAGTTAATCTGTTTGCTTTTTTTGTTAACAATCCTCTTTCTTTTAAGAGTTTTTTAACGTTAATTGTTATTCCGGCAATTTCTTTTCCGTTTATTTCTCCCGCCTTGTAACCTGTTTTTAGATATTCTTTTACTGTAAAAAGTAAAGTTACTAAATCATATGTGTTTAAAGTCTCTCTAGCTGTTATTTCTAGTTCTAAGTTTCCCCATTCTCTTTTTACGTAAAATCCTTTTTCTCTTTTTCTCGTAGGTAAAAAAGGTAAAAAATGGAGGGTGTTGTGGTCCATTTTTGTTTCTAAAATTGCACTCATCAGTCCCTCCTTATTGCCAAATTTCTAATTCTTTGTCTGCACTGTCATTATCGTTTTTGTTTTTGTTAGGTTCGATAACTATTTCTTTAACTTGATAAGGCAGAATTTCTCTTTCAAGCTCGCTTTTATTTAATAGTTGTCTTACACCCCAATTATCTTTTTCTATTTTTATTAGGCGGTTCGTAGGGTGTATTTCTTTTTTATTTATTTTTATAGTATTAAGAGTGTAAAGAAGTCTAACAGCGTCTACAAAAGCACTTGCACCTCTTGTTTTACCACCTTCACCTTTCGCATGATGATGTATTAAAACAATGCTTAAAAGTCTTTCCTGTGCAATTCTATTTAATATGTTCATAAATTTTCTTGCTTCGCTGTTACTGTTTTCGTCCCCTGAGAAAAACGTAATAAGAGGGTCTAAAACTACAACGTTATAATCTACAACTAGTTCATCCCCTAATTCTTTTAACTCATCTTCAGCCAGTTCGTTTAGGTAGAAAGTTGGATGTTCTGTACCTACAATATCAATTCTGTCAAGTATTTCTTCTTTTTTGTCTAATAAGTTAGGCAATATGCGATTAAAAATTTTGTCGATTCTGTCTTTTGTGTAAAATAACGGGTCTTCACTCAACCACAAAAGCACCCTGTTATTTGGATTTTCTGCAATTATTCTAATCGCTAGTTGTATAGACAAAAAGCTTTTACCTGTTCCTCCGGGTGCGCTTATCATGCTTAATGTGTTTTTAGGAATTGGTAACCAGTTTTTGCAATAGAAAGTTGGCTCTTTTGCTTGTATTTTGTTTGCTTTTGTAACTAATTCTCTAATCATGATTCTTCCTTTCATTTTTGGATTTTTTTGTTGATTTAAGAGGGGATTTGAATAGGAGAGACGACACACTAAAGCTTGAGTGTTTAGCTTTTTAGTGTTTAACGTTATAGGAACGTTTAAAAAAAACTAAAAAAACTCAAAAAAATGCGTAGAAGTTCCGTAATTTCGGGGTTTTGAAGAGTTTGTGTTTTGAAGCGAATATACTTTTCCTTTTTAAAAGGAAATAAAGTGATAAATTATTTTTTCTAGTTTTTTCCTATAACAATAGGAATAAAAAAATAATGAAAGGATAAGTATGAAAGCATTAAAAGTTACTAGTAAAGCAGCAAAGAATTATTATTACGAAAAAGACCCTATCTTTAATGCCGATAGAGAGGGAAAAAATATTGAATATGGCGGTAAATTAGCAGAAGTTTTGGGGCTAAAAGAAGGACAAAAAGTCGATAAAGAAACTTTTGAAAGACTCTTAGAAGGCAAAGACCCTCTGAGCGGAGTAGAATTAGTTACAAGCGGTGGGAACGATAAAAGAGTAGCGGTTGTGGATATGCCTTTTGCCGCTCCTAAGTCGGTTAGCCACGCAGCGCTTGTTTTGGGTGACGAACGTGTTGTGCATGCACACCAGGCGGCAGTAGAAGCTGCACTTAAACATGTAGAAAAAAAGGTAATTCAGGCGAGAGAATATGTTAAAGACGAAAACGGAGAGCTTATAAAAGACGAGGAAGGCAAATATATAAGAGAACGTGTAAACACGGGTAATATGCTTGTTGCAAAAGTGCAACATTCAACCGCTAGGCCCGTTCCCGGAGAAGCGGAAGACCCGCACCTGCATACTCACGCTTTAATTTTTAATATTACTTATAACGAAAATGAAGATAAATTTAAGGCGGTTGAATTTCTAGAATTGTTTAAACAACAAAGCAAGATAGATAAAATTTACAAGTCTGAGCTTGCTAAAAATTTAAAAGAATTAGGGTATGCAATAGAAGCAAAAGGAAACGGAAAGTTCGAAATTGCCGGATATACGGAAGATGTACTTAACAACTTTAGTAAAAGACATATGCAAATCGAACAGGCAAAAAAAGAGCTAAAAAATGATGTAAATTTTGAAAATTTAACCGAGGAAAAATTAGACGTAGTTGCGCAACATAACAGTAAAAGCGATAAAAGCGAGCTTACAGGAGAAGAATTAAAACAAGAATGGAAAGCGCAGCACGAATATAAAGGTATTACTTCTATAGAAGAATTACAAAAAAACATACAAGCGGCTGCAAGCAAACAAGAAGAGTTTAAATATAGTGCAAAAGAAGTTTTACAATTAAGTGCAAAAATTCTAACGCAAAACGAATCTACGTTTACAAAAGACGAGCTCTTACAACAAGCAGCAGACTTAAGTTTAGGAAATTACAGTATAGAGGATTTAGAAGAAGAACTAAACAAAGTTAAAAAAACAGGGCAAAAGCACCCGGAAGAAATAAAAAAACTTGATGATAAAAATTTTACAACAAAAGAGATGTACGATTTAGAAAAAGAAAACATAAAAATGCTTAAAAATCAAAAAAGCTTTGAAGGCTTGATGAATAAAGACACAGCAGAAAAAATGATAGACAACTACGAGCAAGAAAAAGGTTTTAACTTAACAAGTGAGCAAAAAGAAGCAGTTGTAGGTATTCTAAACAGTAAAGAACAATTTATTGCAATTCAAGGGTCTGCAGGGGTTGGTAAAACAACGCTCTTAGACGCTTTGCGAGAAAGTTTAGAAAGGGAAGGTAAAGAGGTTGAATTAACAGTACTTACACCGACCGGAAAGGCGGCTTCGGAGGCAATAAAAGCCTCCGGCATACAAAGTAAAACGATAGACAGCTTTTTATTAAGTCTACAAAAAGAAGTGAAAGAAGAAAACGAACATATAGCAAAAAATGAAGACGGACTTGTTGATATAACTAATAAGTATATAGATAAAAAAATTGAAGAACTTGAACAACACGAAAGTGGTGTGCATGCACACCAACAGGAGGAAAAAGAAAACAATTCTTCTTTATCGGTAAATAAAAAAAATAACAACGTTAAAAAGGAAGAGCCGGTAAAAATAGATGTTAACAAGCTAAAAGACTTAAAACACGATTCAACTACTCCTAAAACAACAACAACAAAAAAAGAAACAAAAGATAACGTTGCACAACAACAGCAAAAACAAAGTGGTGTGCATGCACACCAACCTGCACAACAAAAACAAAATTACAACAAAGATGATTTTGCTCTAAAAAGAACAGATATAAGAAAGTTAGACAGCAAATATTACGTGAAGGCGGAAGACTTTAAGAATAGGACTCCTTTTGCATTTTTAACAAGATTTAAGGATGTGAATTTTGTAGGTAATAATTTTACAGGATACAGACAAATAGATTTTAAAAAAGGTTATAAAAACAACGCTCTAGGAGTAAAAAGAACGGAATACAGGAACTTTAAAGGGGATACATTTACTTACAAAAGCGTTTCAAAATTTAAAGACGGAACAAAAATCGAATACCGTTTTGAAGAGTTTAGTCCTTTACGCTTACGCTTTAAATTTTTCGGTAAGAACATAGCTTTAAGCAGTGTTTTAGGTTATAAAACACATATAAATACAACGCTTACAGCAGACAAAGAAAAATTATACAGTAAAAACACAAAAGGCAGTGTGTTAGGATTGCTTAATTACAAACAAGAAACACAACAGGATAAATATACAAAACAAAGCAGACACAAATTAAGTGTTGCTGCAATTTTAAGTTTAAGCTACAGCAGCAGAGTTGCACAGACAAAAGCAGGCGGTAAATACAAAAGAAGAGCGTTCGAATTTAACGTGTTAGGATTTAAAATTAGAAGAGAAAGCCTAAAAATTACAGATAAAAAAGGTAACGTACTTAAACATATTACACACACTAGAAAAACTTTTTTCGGAAAAGAGATTAGCAATAATCTAGTAAATAAAACAAGACAAACAGGGCTTATTAAAAACTTAACTAAAAATTTGCTTGTAAAAACAAGCTACGAAAAAGATGTTTATAAAAACAAACAAGATAAAATCCTGCAGACAAAAGCTAAAGATATAAAACATAATGCAATAGAGTTAGACAAAAGACTTAAAACTACAAAAATTTCTTATCGGTTAGAAGAAAATAAATATGTAACCGCAACTGTTACAAGAGAAGAGATTTTTAACAAAAAAACAGGTACCGTTATAGACAGCAAAGTTTTAAAAGCAGATAAAAAAGAACAGACTAAACTAGAATTCTTTTTAAATAACGCAAAACACACAAATCAAGCTCCTAAAAATTATAAGCAACAACAAAAACAAAGTGGTGTGCATGCACACCAGCAAAAAGATTTAAAAGCGGCAAAAACTCTTACAAAAGAAGCAAAAGGCTTAAAAGCTCTTGCAGAGGTTACAAACTCTAAAAATTTGCAAAAAGAAGCAACACAAAAAGAGCTTAAAGCATTAGAAAAAAAAGCAGATAATCTTATCTTACAGGAAAAATTAAAAAAACAGAATGTACTAAAAGAAGTAGAACAAGCTAAAAGAGACAAAAAAGTTATTGCAGAACTAAATAGTTATACACCTGTAAAACAAGCAAAAGAAGAAAAAGTACAAGATATTACAAATAATGTAAGCAAAAAAATTGAAAAAGAACAAAAACAGACACAAAAAGTGCTAATCGTAGACGAAACAAGTCTTCTGGACGCAAGAAAAGCAAACAAACTGCTTAAATACGCAAAAGAAAACGATATTAAGGTAATTTTCATGGGGGATAGCAAACAGTTAAAATCAATCGGAGCCGGTAACTTCTTTAAAGATTTAAAACAAAATACAAAAACATTAGAAGTAAACGAAAGTGTAAGACAAAGAAACAATAAGCAAATGAAAGAAATTGTAGACACGATTGCAAAAGAAAAAAATGTTAGCGAGGGCTTAGATATGCTAGATAAGTTAGATAAAGTAAAAGAGTTTAAAATTGAAGTAAATGCAACAGACTTTAAAAACGCAGACGAATATAAGCAAGCATACGAAGCAGCACGACAAGAAAGTTTAGAAAAAATGACAACTTCCGCAGCAAAAGAAATTGCAGGAGATGTTAAAAATACGCTTGCAGTTGCAGCGACTCGGGAGATTGTAAGCAAAATAAACAAAAAAGTTAAAGCAAGTTTAAACTTAAAAGAAGACGAAAACACATTTAATATTAAAGTTACTAAAAATTTATCTCCTTCTGCAAAAATGGTTGCAGGGAGTTATGAACCCCTTAAAGATGTCATTATTCCTAATAAAAATATAGGAAATTTAGAAAAATTTAAAGAGTATGAAGTAGCCGGTATAGACGAGATTAACAACAAAATAATTGTAAGAGACAAAGACAACAACAAAGTAAAAATTGACTTAAAAGAAAATGCTTTAGATTTGCAGGTTTACACAAAAGAGGTGCAAACTTTCGCAAAAGGTGACAAAATCGTATTCCTACAAAACAATAAAGATTTAAACGTCTTTAACGGAGAGTTAGGATATATAAAAGAATACGACAAAGAAAAACACATACTAAAAGTAGAAAAAGAGGACGGAAACGTGGTTGAATTTAATCCGAAAGTTTACGACAAATTTGACTTAGGTTATGCTATTACAGCACATAAAAGTCAGGGTACAACAAGCAAAAAAGTAGTTGCTGTCCTGGATACAAAATACAAGGACATGAACACGTTTAACCTTGCTTATGTCGCACTTAGCAGACATAAAGAAGACGTTAAAGTATTTACAACAAACAAACAAGAACTAAAAGAGCAAGTGCAAAAAGAACAACAAAAACGTAGTACGTTAGAATACACAGAAGAAGATTATAATAAAGAAACGCTAATAGAAGACTTAAAAGATTTTGAAAACTTAACAAAAACACAAGAAGAAAAAGCTTACGAAATAGCAAAAGCTTTTACAAGCACAGAAGAACAAAAACAGCAACTGCAAAACACAAGCGGTGTACATGCACACCAGGACAAAGACAATAAAGAGTCCTCAAAAACCGATAAAACCGAGGGTAAACAAATAGAAGAACAGCAAAAACAAGCCGCTTCCCACTAATTTTTTCCTTTTTTTTATTTTTTTTAAAATGTTCCTATAACTATACATCCTCCCCCTAGCCGGGGGAGGTTAAGCATTTAAAATGGTGGGCAAAATGTTTTTTTATCTTTTTTAAAATGTTCCTAATTAAAGTGGTGTAACATGTTTTTTCCTTTTTTTAACGGTCTCTCCCCTTGTATTTTTCCCCTGTTTATTTACAAAAAAAATCCAAAAAACTAAAAAAATGAAAGGAGTTTTTATGAAAAGAAGCGGATTTTCTATGATTGAACTAATTTTCGTGATTGTTATTTTAGGTATTTTAGCAGCAGTTGCATTACCAAAATTTATCGGGGTTGGAACACAAGCACATACAGCAAAAGTGGTCGATTTTGTTGGAAGTTTAAATAGAACTGTTATGCCACAATTATGGAGCAAAGCAATAAGTGAAGGACATAATGGGGATATTACGCAAGTTGTTAGCAGCAAAACAGACCTAGAAAAATATACACAACTTCCAAGAGAATTGACAGAAGTAAATATGTCAAGAGCAGGGACTAGTTATGCGGTAATTTGGGGTCCAACTCCTACACCTATTCTAGAAGAGGGCAGCACTGATGTTTATTTTAAAAGTTATGCTATCCTTTGCACGAAAGGCGATTCTGTTTCTGTACCACATTGTAACGCTTATCTTTCGATTGAAACGCCTGAACAACTCGTAAATGAAGCTGTAACTGCAGTAGCTAACCAAAAAATAACTGAATAAGGCAAACAAAATGAAACCCCTAAAAATCGGGCTTCTTGCAGCCCTTATCGGAAGTTTAGCGTTTGCTAATGCAGATAGTTTAGCGCAAAAAATAGCTGTAAAAGTGAAACCTGTAAAAATTGATAATGTTACTTTTGTTGTCGGAGCAAAAGCAGTTAATAATAAAGTTGTAACAAAAGTTTTAGTGAACGATGTAAACAACTATTTAACTTATACGTTTAAACATCCGGAGGCAGTTAATGCTGTAAAAAAAGTGCTAAGAAACAGGCTTATTAAGCAGTTTTGCTCAGATAAGCATATATTAAAAGTACTTGAAAAAGGTGTTGAATACGAGGTTGATTATACTAGAAAAAGCAACAACAAAGTGTTTTTGAAAGTTAATGTAACAGAAGATACTTGTAAAATATAATAAGGAGGTAAAAAATGAAAAGTAAGCTAGAAGAAATTTTGAACGATGTTAACGGAAAATTTGAAAATAATGAGGTTGCGGGTGTTAATAGTATAGCAGAATATTACACAGATTATGCTGTACAGGATTTTTTAGATTTAGAAGACTATAAAGAAATTGCAGAAACAGTAAATGAAAAATTGGGAACTAAATTTAAAGAAGAAGACGTAAGAAAAATTGCAAGTGTAGTTGACGCGGAAATAAATAACGAAATAGAGCCGGTAGGGTGGGATAAAGAAGATAACGATATTGATTTAAACAAAATAAATGAAATTTATGAAAACAACAAAGACGTTATTGACTTAAATGCCTTTAATGCAGGTGACGCACTTGAAATGAATTATGAACAATATGATACATATGAAGAAAATACAAAAGAAGAAACGCAAGAGCAACACGAAAGTGGTGTGCATGCACACCAAGAAGAGGCAAATTTTTTTGAAGAAAAAGAAGAAAAAGTGGAAGAAAATCTTAACGAAGAAGACAAGCAAAGCTTAATCGAAAACATTGCAGAAGACGCTTTTGCGGAAATGACAGACGGTTTAAAAAATTCCGAAAACGTATTTGATTCTGCAATTGGCGAGATGTACGATAGATGGCGAGAAGAGTACCTGGAAGAAAAGGAAGCCGAAAAGGAACAGGAAATCGAAGAAGCTTATAACGAAGGTGAAAAAGAAAACGAACAAGAAAACGATAAAAACATAGAACAAGAAGCTCAAGAATCAGGACAAAAAGAACAAAACGAAGCGGAATTTGCGGAAGCTCAGGCAAAAGAAGCCGCCGAAGCGGTTGCAGAAATGGACGCAGGTATGAGTATGTAATACAAGATTCACTCTTTCCCTTTTAGGGATTACAATTTCAAATTATAAAAAAAATTAGACAGCCCTTAGAGCTACGTATAATTTATCTTTCATTTTTTCAAGTTTTTCAAGTTCTTTTTCCAATTTTTCGGGGGTTTCGCAGAGATTTCTTAAGTTTTTATTTTCCAATTTTAGTTCAAGATTCACTTCCGTTTTTGTTATAATATCAATTAAGTAAATTAGGTCCGCAGAGCTTAATTTGCACATCTTGTCTCCTTTTTTTTGTTTTTATACCGGTAAAAAGAAAAAGAAGACTAAAAGTCTTCGTCTTCATCAGTAATTTCAATTTCGTAAGCGTCAAGAAAATCAGAAAAGCCCACATTGTATGCAATAGGGTCGCATTTTTGTAAAATGAAAGAAGGATAAAATTTAAGGCTGCCGATTTTTATTGTGCCTTGTTCATCTAACATTTTATCATACATTTTGTAAGCTCTTTCTTCAGCAAGTCTCATCATTTTTAACTCCTTTTAATTTTTTTTTAAGCTTTCGACAATCAAGAAGGAAACAATCCGCCCAACGAGGCGAGCGATTCGCTTTTGTAAATCAAGAGTCCCTCTCCAATTATCAAAAACTTTTTTTCTCTTTTGCGACCTCAAAATAAATCAAACAAAACTGCGTCAAAAAATTTGTCAAGAATTTTGTGTCTGTCACTAAAACCGTTAGTAAAAATTTTTAAAACTTTTCTGTAAAAAACTTTTAAAAAATTTTACGGGAGGCTTGTTCTTTACAAATTTTTAGCAGTTGTAAAATTTTATTTTGTAGCAAAAGAGGAAAGTTTAAAGATTTCCCTCTTTAATAATTCCTAGAAGTTCTTTATACATTACAGCTTTATTTTCTATTGTTTTTAAGTTTGCTTCACTAAAATCATTTCCCCATTTTATAAATAGTTTTTTAAGTTTTTTATTGTGTTTTAGTATTTCTTTTTCCATTTTAACAATTTCTTCAATTTTCTTTACATCCTCTTCTGTAAAATCTAGGAAGAAGTGTTTATTTATAATATTTGCAATTGTTTTGTGTTCTAATTTTTTTATATCATAGCCCATGTCGCTGTAAATCTCTTTATTTTCATCAAAAGAATAAAAATATATTCCTATTACATGTACAGCTCTTACTTCCTCATCTGCACCCATTTCTCTCGAAAGAGTTATATAATCTTCTAATGTTTCTCTACTATATTTTTCTTCTCTTTTTTGTTTAAAGGTTTTGCTCATAACTTACTCCTTTAATTTTTTTTGTTTTTTTTTACAACTATGCGAATAAAACCTCTACTACACCTGTTTACTGTTTAACACCTTTTGTTATAGGAACATTTCAAAAAAAATAAAAAACCGGAAAAATTATTTAGAAGGAACGTTGAAAGCAAGCGTATCTTCCGCAGTTTCCGCAGTATTTTCTTCTTCTTCTTTTACCGGTTTTTCTTCTTTTTCCTCTTTAACGTTTGTGTTAAAATCAATCGCAATATTCCACTTTTCGTCAAATTTTGCGAATTTTTTGTATTTGTTTCCTGCTTTGCTTGTTAGCTCTACTACAACTTCTTTGTCTTTTAAAAACTTTTTCATCTCCGTTAATGTCAATTTGTTTTTGCCAAACCGCTTAAAAGTGTCCTTAAATACGATAAAATCGCAGCCTTCTACGCTCCATTTTCCAATTTTTTCGTCTTTTGTAGCTTTTCTATTTTTACATACGTAGTATTTTTCTTTTTCTATTACATCACCGCCACATTTTATACATTTTCCAATAATTTTCTCATCCATTTTTCGCCTCCTTTTTTAGTAAAATTTCTAAAACTTCCGTAATTTCGTTATAAATCAAGTGTGTTTTAAGACCTAAATTTGCGTTATAAAGCTTGCAAGTTCTGTCTTGCATATTGCAGACTACAAAGCCTTTCATCTTTTTAATCAAAAAAGGCATTGCATATCCGCATTCAAGACAAATTTTTGTGCTTAATTTCAAAAATGCAAACTTAACTGTCTTAAAAAATACAACCTGTTGTGCATTAAAAACAATATCCTGTAAAAATTTTGTAGGTTTGTTGTAAAATAAAACAACTTTTACAAAAGTGTTTTCTTGCTTCAAAAGCTGTAAAATAAGCTCTTGCTGTAATTCTTGTGCATTTAGAATTACCAAATATACGTTACTTTTTGCCTTATACTTAATTAAATGCTGCAAAAATGTATTCATATATTCTTTGCTGTCTGTTACAAAAATTTTGTCTTCTCTACCGGCTAGATTTTTAAACAAGCCGTGTGCGTCAAAAACAACAACATTATTCATTAACCTATAAAAACTAAACACAAAATCCGTTGCAGTTTCCGCTAAAGTTTTTTTATTGTCGCCCAATATTGTTATATTGCGTGTTTCAGAAAAAATAGGGAGATTATAAACAGTTGTACGTGCGTAAGTATTATTAAACATTTTTAAGCTCCCAAAGTTTACCTAGAGCCTGTTTTAAGTTGTTAAATCTCCCAATTTCCCTATTGTTTTTATCAATTAATACGTAATTGTTGCTTAAATCTAAAAGCAGTTTTGCCTCGATTTCATCTTTTTCTTTGTTAAAAAGCGCTAAATTTAGTTCGCTACAAAAATCAATCATATACTTAAAATTTTCAAAGTTTTTAAGTTCTTTAATACATAACATTACTCACCTCCTTTCGTAGTTTCTCTGTCAAGTTTTTGTTCTGCTTGTTGTGCTTTAAACTGTTGCCATATCGCTGCTTTGTTACCGAAACTGCTTATAATTTGCTTTTTAATTTGCTGTAAGTTTTCTTTTTTCGGCACAGTTACAAGCACATACATATTACCTTTACTGTCAAACCACATATCTTTCAATTTGCTGTTTTTAAGTGTTGTTGTGTAGATAATTTGCTTAGTAAACTGTTCGATAGCTCTGTCGCCGATGTTTTTATTTCCGATTTCACTTAAATAACTTGTAATGTAGTTTTTTATTTGCACGTTTATTTGCCTTGCAATTTGTGTGTTTGCGTCCAAAATTGCGTTGTTACGCATAAATCCAAAACCCCAGTTACTTTTGTTTGCAAAACCGACTGCTACAAAATAGCCTTCTTTTTCGGGAGTTTTGCAAACCCAGGAAGGTGCATTTTCCTCGTAAATTTTGCATTCAATTACGCTTTGCTTTTGTTTTACCTGTAAAGGTCTAGGATTTTTTGTGCTACAGCCTGTAAAAAGAAAAAATGCAGTTGTAGAAAATAATAGTAGTTTTGTGTACATAATAGCTCCTTTGTTCCTGTTTTTTAATTTTTTTTGCTATCTGTTATAGGAACAAAGGAAAAAAGTTAGTAAAATACTATTTGAAATAATGTTAAACAAAAAAAGGATGAAAATGAGGAAAATAGCTTGGGGAATATTAATTGTTTTTGGTTTATTAAATGCAACAAATAATACCTATAATCCTAATGTTTATGCATTTAAAGGTTTAATGTCATATAAAGGTTTTCGTCCATTAAAAAATGACCCTAATACTTATGTTTGCTATCGTATCATGAATATTGATTATCAATTAGCTGACTTTATATATACACAACCACAACTTTTTAAAGCAATAATATTGCAGCACTATAACGATGCAAAAAAAACTTTCTGCGATTTAAAACAAAGATATTTGAAGAATAATAATAATCTTGTTGCTAAAACTATTTATACTATAAAAGCAGGAAATTATACATATAAATTTGACTATAACTTTTCTGCTAAAGATTGTAATTTGAATACCTATCCAAAATTTATTGACAAAGTAACAAAAAATTTTGAAAAAAAACTAAAGACAGATTGGTATAAAAAACTTTATCTTCAAGATAGAAGTAATAATGAAGAAGGGTTTTTTAAACAATTATCAAAAGCAGTTCCTGTTCCATTAATTAAGTATGATTTATTAATAAAAAAAATATTACTTCCTAAAAAAATAGATTATGATAATAGAGATAACAATATTATTATATTTTATATATATAAGTCTAAAAATTTAAGTGTAAAAACTGCAAAGAAAAAAATTAATGAATTTTTCGAAAAAAGTTATTATCTTAAAAAAGGGATAAGTTTTTATAAGTATAAAGTTTTTTTATTAGATGAAAATAAAAGAATATTAGCTACTGCTACTATACCTAAGAAAGTACCAAAAAATGAAGGGAAAGGATACACTCTAGATGATATAGCAAATGCTCTTGCTAAAAAAGAAGTGGATGATATGATAAGAGAAGGTATAAAAGCAAAAGAGCAAGAAAATCATTAGTTGTTTTTTTCTTGCTTGTGTTATTTCAAGAGATTAAAAACTCATACACCATTTTAAAGGTTCTTTTCTTTCTTCCAAAAAATCGAAAGAGAGGGTATATAAAGTTTTTCCGTTTTAATTTGTTTTAGATTTTAAGTTATTTTATAGGGGCATATGAGAGAAAAATTTTTTAATTAATATGTTATAGTAAAACCTTCATACATTCTATCATCATGATATTGTGCAGTCCCAATACCTATTACTTTTCCGTTTTTAATACACTTAAATTTTATAACTTCACCTGTATCATTTTTAATATTTGTGTGATAAACAACTTTTTGTATTTCTATAGGTTCAATATTATCGCACATACCTTCTGCATGTTGACCTTCAAGTACTGCCATAACTTCTTTTTTTGCCTTATAAATTCTGTACATTTTAGGTATAGTTAGTATTCCGACACCTATTAAAATTCCTATTCCAAGAGCTAAAAATACTTTATTCTGTTTTAGATTTTCTAAAAACCCCTTAGTGATTTCTGAAGTCTGAGGTGTTTGAGTCTGTTGTTGTAATGTGTTTTTTGACTTATAATTATTATCAGATACCTGTTTTTTTGTTTTTTTTGATTTTTTATATTCTTGAATAAAATATATTAAAATAATTATAAATACTAAAGTACCACCACCAATTAATACCAAAATATTCGGGTCTATGTTTTTTAATTTATTCAACATTTTGATTCCTTTTTTTTATTTTTTAAATAGAAGAGAACTGAGAAAGGTTTTCTTCATAAAATATTTTTAAAATTTATAACCAACATATCCGCCAAAAATTGTTGTCGAATAAGATTTGGAATCAATGTAAGTGTTTCCAAATTCCGCTTCTGCACCAGCAACTAAATGATTCATTACCGGATATTCCGCTCCAATAACGCCAGCAAGCACATAACCATTTGTTCCACTGCTGCTTGAAATGCTGTCGCTAAAACCTACATATCCAACTTTTCCGCCGGCATAGGCTCTTGCACCACAATTAAATGTGTAGGTTGGAGCAATTACCCAACTGAATTCAGTGTATGTTGTATCTCCAGAGCTGTCAGAGAAATCCATTTTCCCGTAGTTGAATTCAAATCCAAACTTCATCCCCCAAGCTCCGGCTTGCCCAACATCTTTGTTCATCATATAGCTTAATCCATAAACTGTACCTGAGTCCAAACCACTGTCTTTAATATCCACATGTTTAACTTGAAGTGACAGTGTTTTTTCTTTTTGACCTAAGTATGTAATTCCCCCTCCTGCAAATGCGTTTGTTCCTATAATTGCACTAAGTAACGCAACTGATAAAAGCTTTTTCATCTATTTACTCCTTTTTTTACTTTTCTCTTGTAAAAAGCATTCCAAATGAGCTTTGTAGCCCAGTAATTACTTGTGTTAATTTCCAGCCTTCTTTATTCATTTGAGCAAGAGTTTTGCCTTGACATTTGCCTCCACAAAGATTAACATCGTTTCCTAATACTGCATATGCATATCTGTCACTACAACTACTTTTTGAAAAACATATTGTCTGTTCTATTTTTTTAGCATACAAATTACCTGAAAGAATTACACTTGCAAAGATTAATCCCGATAAAAGTTTTCTCATTTTTTCTCCTTTTTAGTTTACTTATTGTAGTGTTACTAATTGTGATTTGAGAGTTAAATTATAACTAATTATTCTTTCTTGTTAAACACTAAAACAAAGAAAAGAAGGAATAATGTTAAATATTGAAACTCTCCCGGAAGAGATAATTGAGAAAGCTTACAAAAAGATTGGTGAAAATGTTAAAAAATATAGAGAAGAAAAAGGATTATCCCAGCTAGAATTAGCTTTAAGAATGGGCTTTAAGTCCATAAGTTTAGTCTCACAAGCTGAATTATACAGGAATAAAAGACATTTTAACGTAGAGCATTTAGTTAAAATTGCTTATATATTAGAAATAGAAATAGAAAAATTGTTTGAAGGTGTAAATAAAGTAATAAAAGAGGCAAAACAGAATTAAGCCTCTAAAAACTCATACCACCATTTTAAAAGCTCTCTTCTTTCTTCCAAAAAATCGGAACGCATATAAGCCTGAACAACTTTATTTCCAATAGTATGTGCCAATTGCGCTTCGATAATTGCTTCGGAAAATCCGTGTTCTTTTTGTTTTTCATAGCAGAGTGTAGAAAAAGAACTTCTAAATCCGTGGCTGTTATGATTTGTGTAATTCATTCTTTTAAGTGCAAAGTTAAGTGTATTTTCGCTCATTTTTCTTGAAGGATTAAGAGGGGAAGGAAAGATGTAAGGGCTTTGTTTTCCTGTAAGTTCTTCTTGTTTTGCTATAATTTCTAGGAGATTTTTTGTAAGGGGTAAACGAAAATCTCTCTTCATTTTCATGTCCGCTGCGGGGAAGTAAAGAACTTGGGCGTTTAAATCTAAATTCTCCCAGCGGGCATTTCTAACATTACCTGGTCTTAAGGCTGTTTGTGCTAAAAACAGCAGGGCGTTTCTTGTATAGTCATTTAGAAAATCAACTTCTTTTATGTCTTTGTAGAGTTGTTTAAATCCTCTTTCGTCTGTAATTGCTTTATAGTGTGTTTTTTGAGGCTTAGGGATTAGTTTGTCAATGTCTATTAATTCGCATACGTTTTTGTTTATAACGTCAAAATGTACTGCATATTTGAATATTTCTTTAAGTGAATTAAAAACTGTCCTGTAAGTATAGGATTTGTCAGTATTTTTTGTATTGTTTTTTGTTCTAATTTGAGGAAATTTTTTAATTGCCTCGATTACGTCTTTTTTTGTAATGTCTTCAATAAACTTGTCTCCAAGAGTAGGCAATAGATAATTTTCAACTCTACCAAGCAGTTTATAATATGTTACATCTGCAATGTTTTGTTCTTTGTGTTCAAGCCATTCATAAGCAATATCGGAGAATCTATGCTTATTAAGATTGTTTTCAATGTCTAGTTTTTCGACTTCAAGTAGCTGCTGTTTTTGTTCTTCTCTTTCTTTTAACGGGTCAATACCGTTAGCCAGTTTTTCTTTTATTTCAAGATTCATTTTTCTTGCAGTTGTAAGTTTTAATGCCGGATATTCTCCAAGTGTAAGTTTTTTTTGTTTTCCGTTAAAAGAATACCTGCTTACAAAAAATTTTTTACCGGTTTTAGGTCTGATTCTTAAATACAAACCGTCTTCAAGTCTAATCCATTGTTCTTTGTTTTTTGCTTTTAAAGACTTGATGTAGCTGTCTGTATTTTTTCTAGTGTTTGTCCCAGGGTTTGTCCCCATTTTAGCTCCTTTCATTTGTTGTAAAGTTTCGTAATTTTGGGGATTTCAACTGTTTTATTCATCCCCAAAAAAATTGTATAAAATTTCTGGGGCAAAAACAATGCGATTTTGAGGGCAAGATTGGGGACAAAATTTTAAAAATAATAACAACGTATTTAAGGGAGTTTTAGTGTTTAATGTTTAACAGAATATCGTAGTTTCGGTATGTTTAACATTAAAAGGTCTGACACTTGAAGGTTTTAAAAGTAGTAAATGGTGCGACGGGAGCACTTCAAACTATTAAAATAAACTACCATTTTTTCATCTTTTTTATTAAATGAAGAACTCAATAATTCCCGATATTACGCAATTTGTCAAATAATTTGACAATAAAAATGATTTTTTGATTTTTTATAAAAATTTGTGTAAAATGTGTTTGAGGGTTACTTTATGGGTTACTTTTTAGTTAAAGGGGTTACTTATGACAATTAGAGAAATAAGAAAAATAAAGTGGAATGGAAAGAATGAGTTTATAAAAGTAGGTGATAATTTGTATGTTGAAGTTACTAAAAATAAAAAAGTTTTTAAAGTTCTTTTTAAAAAAGAGGGGAAACAAATAAAAGCTACTTTGAACGATGTCGACAAAATAACTTTGACAGAAGCAAAACAAAAGGTTCTCACTTTACGGGGGAAAATACAGGCAAAAGGGTTTGCAGAGGCAAGAGAAATTATAAGGTCAGAAGTTGGAAAAAGGCAGTCTAAAAAGGATAAGGAAATAATACAGGTAAAAGTAAAGGAATCTGAAAAATATCTTTTAAAAAACATCATTCAGGAATATTTAATTACGGAAGACAAAAAAGACCAAGGACGGATAAAAAACTACATTAT
>Ga0256837_1000089_pt1 | contig 80340 bp, 94 predicted proteins | sample 4562384metaG_FD_185976 | JGI IMG/M metagenome (GOLD analysis project Ga0256837, IMG submission 185976) | Hydrothermal vent microbial communities from Guaymas Basin, Mexico - 4561-384 | ecosystem: Environmental > Aquatic > Marine > Hydrothermal vents | place: Mexico: Guaymas Basin | collected...
TCAACCACAGCTTTCTGAACTCTATTACATCCATTATGTCTGATTCGACTTCTGTGAATAATTTATTTGTCATATCACCTCCTTATGGTATCCAGTATAAAATATGGCCATCTTCATCGACATTAAAATTTTTTAAAGAGTCGATATATTTAAAATGAGGCCTCAACTGTTTTTTTATTTCTGTTTCATACTCGATAGATAACTCTAAATCTTCCACTACATCATTTTCAAGTTCAGAAATCAATTCATCATCTTGAACGTCCAACTCTATTTCTGTATAATAGAGACAAGGAATTGCAACTTTAATTTTTTTCTTTTCCATTGAACCTCCTTTTAAATTTTTTACAACAGAATTAAAATATAGTCGTTTTTGCTATCTATCTCAAACGCTATTAAAAGAAATCCCCCTTGTAAGTACCTACATAGCCGACACACATTAAAATTGCTTATACGGCTTTATTTTTAATTATTTGTTTCGTTAAGGGATAATTTTTTTTAAAACGCAAAATAAACATTTTTTTACATTATTTTCGGTTATTGCCGTTTTTTAGGGGTTTAAACTGGTTTACTCGAAGAGAGTTATATTTTGGATAGATAATATTTATTCATTTTCCCAAAAAATCATACTTTTATAAATTAGAGTATTTTCTCCTGATGCTTCTTCTTAGCTCTTTTCAACCCCAACATTAAAAACATAGAGAGTGAACTATATTTTCCTGTTGAAATTTAGGCGTTATATAAAGTTCATTTACAAGTTATTATACAATACCATTTGCCTAAAATACGGAACATCTAGGCGATAAAATAATATTTAGACATAAGGTAGTGAAAAAAATGTTGTTTTTCTTAGGTAAGTAGATAAAATTAACAGGAATTTTATATGTTTTTTTGGGGTATTTTTGGAATTTTTATACATTTTTTTACACATAATTATCTTTTAATAGATATAATGAAAAAATTTTATAAAAATACATTTATTTTTTAAGAGCTAAAAAGAAAAAAGAGGGAGAAAATATTCCTCAAGGAGAAAGAAAATGGGAAAAATCTCAATATTGTGCTTGCTGGGCAGTATTATTATATCATTATTTTTTCTTTGTGACAAGATATGTTAGATGATATAATACAGCAAACCAACTTAATAATGAAGATATTAATAATACAATTATTGCTTCTTCCTTTGTTATACTCTCTCCGCTTTCTTCTCTTATTTCGTTAAGTATTTTTTCATATTCTTGATTAAATATAAACATCCCCAACAATATTGCAACTATCACTCCAACAATATAAACATTAAACATCACCATCACCTCCATCTTTTATTTTGTAATACATTTTTAACAACTTCAACAACCTAAGGTCACTTTTGTTGATTTCTTGTATATTTTGTTTGCAAACTCTGCACAAGCAATTACATCTACATTTTACTCCTACATATAAATTTCAATAACATCGGCTTCGTTCACCTTGGAAATATCCTCATTAGTTAAAACGCTAAGTAAAAAAGATTTTATTTTATCCTCTTCATTTTCCTCTTTAACAATTCTCATAATTAAGAAATTATCCCCAATAGGCACAAGTACAGAAAAAGAAATATCATTTTTTTCAGCGAGTTCAATAGCTTTAAATTTGTTTATGTTTTCTGGTAAATCAAAATCTACAGTCATATACATTTGCACTCCTTATACATCAAGCCATGCTTGAATTATTTTTACATCATCTAATTCTTTTGGAGAATATTCTATACCATCTATAATCTTGTCGTCGTTACATTCCAAGTCCGACAACTCAAATTCAACATATGGACCACTATCGGTTTCTCTTTCCATATAATTGCTGTGTTCCGTATTCTCCTCAAGAAACTTTTTTAAGCTCTCATAATCATCTTTGTCAATTACAAAATACGCCACTTTTGTTATAAAAGGTCTATATTTTTTATTTTCCATCATAACTCCTTAAATAATGGTTTAGTTGTTGAAAGCTCTATAGCCCTGTCAATTATTTTTTCAGCATCACTCAAACGAATTATTTTAAATTGAAATTCTGACTTTATTTTTTTTAATTCATTCATAGCGATTTTCAACTTATTGTTGTCTTCAACCTCAATCACAATGTTCCCATTGTTAAAATCTACACTTACATATTTTCCGTCTTCAAACATTACAACTACATCTTCAACGCTTTTTGAAACCACATAAGAACCGTCTTTTATAAATTTCTTTAGATATTCTGTAGCAGCTAAAGAATTAAGTCTTGATAGGTCTATTTTCTTATCCGATAGGTATTTGTAGATTTCATTAAAATCAAATTCTCCCTGATATTCTATTTTCGCCATCTTACCTCCTGTTTTTCAAAAACTGTTTGGCTTCATCCAAGTCAGATAAAGACACAAGCTCTCCGTTCTTAACATAGAACCAGTGTCTCTTATCAACTTTTCTTCCGGTTTCAAGCCGTACTTCAATTACATCATTTTCAGAAATCTCTACATCCCAATCCTCTTTGTAAAACCTCTTTTTCTTACACCATTCCTTACCGTTTGACGGAACAAATTCCCTATCAACCTCATCACCACATAAAAACAACTTAGCTACATATGCAGGACCAAATTTAGGATAAAAACAACCATCAGTTTTAAAATGCACCCATTTATTTTCCCTCCTTCTCGCTAATTCTAGTTTGGCTTCATCTATTAACTGTTCAAGTTCCTCTTCTGTTAATAATTCAAGCTTTAACATCGAAAGTTCTTTTTTTTAACCTATCGTTAATCACTTTCCTAATATTTGCTTTCAACTCCTCACGCTCTTTTATTTCCTCGCATTTTTCCGTTACAGGCTCTAATTGTTTTTTTTCGGCCTTTCTTTTGATTTCATTTATTTCTTTATTAAGCTCTTGAACAGTTTTTACTTTTTTATTTTTTTGATAACCCATCTCAACTAAAGCTTCTAAAAGTGCCTTGTTTGAAGCTTTAAGAGATTCCATCTCTCTTTGCATTTCAACCTTTTCTTTTAAAAGGTTTTGAGCCCTCCAATACCAATCTACTAACTTTTTTCTGTCCGATTCAATCTCTTCATTCTCCTTTTCCAGTTTTTTTATAACTTCAAGAGATTTGTTAAGTAGCTCTTCAAGCCAAGCGATTCTAGCTTTTAATTTTTTAGACATAACATCTCCTTTTAATTTAGTTAACTAAACAACAAATTAAATTAAAATAGAAAAAAAAGAAAAAGGGTGCAGTGTTATTACCCAATTATATATAACAGGAAAATAATATTTTTCCCGTTACGCATAGACGCTTTGCAGTGATGGTCTTCTTTGTAAAGAAGGTCTTGTTTGTAAAGAAGGTTTTTTGCCTTGATTTCTTAAAATTGATTTTATTTCACTTAGAGCTTTATATTTTTCTTGAGCTCTTTGTGAGATTTCAGATAACTCGTTTTTCATTTTACTTAGTTGCGTTTTAGAATATCCGTTTAACGGCTGAGGCTGATTATATAATCTTGCTGCATGCCTATATTTTTCGTACATAGTTTTTCCGTTTGGATTTAAAGACTTCAAACTTTTGGGAGCTCCTCTTAAAGACTGTCTATTCATATAGTTTAAGACTTTGCCTGTCCCACTTAATTCATGTAATACACTTTGAAGTGCTGCTGTTTTTTTAAGCTTCCTGCTTTTTCTTTTTAAATAAGAATAACCTTTTTGTGCCCCTATTGTACCTACTACACCAAGCCCTATTCCTGCTCCAACTTTTTTTGCTGTCCCTTGAGATGCTTCTTGAGTAACTTTTTTAAGTTTGTTCTTATAACTAGAAATCTCTTTTGAATGTCTCAATCTTTCTTTTCTCACAAGGTCTAACGCTATCTTTTTACCGTCATCATCCAAAAGCTCTATAGGGTTTTTAAGGTTTTCAGGTCTTGCAGCTTTTACTGCTTTGTATATTTTAAAAGGGTTTACTGTGAAAGCTTTTTTATATAGTCCACTCATTTGCTTCCTTTATAAAACTGGAAATGGACTATTTGTCCTTATTTCCAGCTACTGCTTTATACGCTCCATAACCAACTGTTCCAACTCCAGCTGCAGTTCCTCCTATAGCAAGCGCTTGTCTTTTTCTAATATTTTTCAATGATTTTTTTGTATTTTCAACATCTTTTAATTTTGCATGATATTTTTCTTGGAATTTTCTGATTAATGGGTCTTTTTTATCACGACCAGTCTCTCTAAGTTTTTTAAATGCTGCTGTTCCATCTTGCTCACCAGTTAAGAGTTTTGCTCTGTTATACATAACTTTTTTTGCTGCTTCTAAATTGTTTGTTTCTTTTGATAATCTACTTTTTACTTTATCTGCTCCTTTTCCTGTTAAAGCAGATTTGTAAGAATTCCAAGCGCCTTTCACTCTTCTCTTAATAGCCTTCCCTGCAGCGCCTATCACTCTATCTGCTAATCGCACTTCATTTTCAGATATTTTGGCTTCTTTTATAAGAGCTAAAGCTTCTTCAGGCAATAATCCAGTTTCAGCATAAATAGCTTCCGCAACTTTTTCTGCAAATTCGAGGTGCTCATCAGTATATCCAAGAGCAACTGCTTCACTAGCAACTTTTTCATCTACACTTCCATCATCGTAAATAGATGACGCAAGGACCATAGCATCTTCAAAAGGCATTCCAGCTTCTTCAACATATATAGCATATTCTGCAACTTTATCCATCAAATCCTCTGCTCCTGCTGAAATTTCTTCAGCAACCTTAATCATATCTTCATCAACTCCACCAAGAAATTCTGCAACTTCAACAAGTGCTGCACTTTGTTCTGGAGTTAGTTCGTTTTCTACAACGCTTGCAACTTTTTCATTAAGAACATTCCCTTGCTCATCAGTTAAAGCAAGTGTAACAAGACCTCCTATAGGGTCAACTCCATATGCTTCCAAATAATCCATTGCTTCAGCGACTTTTTCAATCATGTCTTCAGTCTGATAACCAGCTAGTTTTAATAAATTAGCCATTTATTCTCCTTTGTTAGTTTTTATTTTTCTAATTGTATTCTAAAAAAAAAATATTGTCAAATTATTGTTGAACATTTCCGTTTTGAGATTGTGTTTTTTGTTTCTGGTCTAAAAATTCCATTCTCCATTTTACGACCGCATATAAAACAGGATTTTCTTTAGAAAGTTCATCAAGTTTTGATTTTCTAACTCCGTAATCCATATTTTGAAGCTGCTGAACATAAGTGTCTGCTTCTTGAATAATTGCCGTTTGATTTATATTCCATGCGGAAGAGTTTTCCATCATTGATTCTTGTTTTATTTTATCTTCAAGCGAAGTAGCTACATCCTGTTGATACCTTTGTAATTCTAATTGTCTTCTTATATCCTCTTTCTGTTCTTCCATCATTCTTTCTTGCTCTTTATGATAATCTAAATCAAAAAAGTCAAGCGCTGTATGTCCAGAAACTTTTCCTGCTTGAAGAAGATTTAACATATTTTGCTTATCAGCTACATCATCAATAAGTTTTATAGGAACTAATTTAACTTTAATTTGTTCTTTATTTATTCTATTAGCTATTTGTTTTATAATAAAATTAGCTACCTGTTCTAAGGATTTAGTTAATTCTATTAATTGATTTTGTAAAACTCTAAGCGAAGCACCTGCTCCTGAATAACTTAAACCTCCTTTTACAAACTCAGGCGGGACTCCTATAGCCGTCATAATCATAGTTGAGTACGCATCTATCTCTTGAGATAATTCAAGGTTTTTACCTTCACCAAATAAATTTATAGGCTCTAGCGGAATTGGGAAAAACTTAATAGCAGTAGGGTCTTTTTTCCAGCTTTTAAGCAAAGATTCAACCTTGTTTTTTAAATCACTGCCACCCATATAATTGTATATAGGCTGTTGGTCAACCCCCTGAACTCTCGGAACTAATCCACGTAATGGAAGTATCATATCTGAATATATCTTTTCATTCATCTTTCTTAACAACAACAATGAAATCATATCAGGTATAGCTGAAGTAAGCATAGGAATACCCCACGATGTATTAGTTGAATTGAATTTTCTATTTCTGACATGCAAAACACTTGATTCGTTAAATTTTATTTTTCCATTAGTAAGAGAAGCTATTATTATATCTCTTGGTAAATTAAACAGCTTATCTTTATTTCCGTTTTTTATAAGCTCTTTATCTGATTCTGACGGATTATAATATATTGTTTTGACACCGGTTATTTCATCTTCATATAAATCTATATTATTTACAGGCCAAGATATTATTTTCATTTTAGATAAATCTTCTATTGGCCTATCCGATATTGTAAAAACTGTTTCTTTTTTACATGCAGGACAAGTTCCCAAAAACACAAGCTCCTTGTTTCTAACTTCCGGCACAAGTTTTACATCTTCAACGTTTCTTCTCTTAAATTTAGTTTCGCAAAATGAACAAGTTATAGTTCTGTCTATTGGAAAATTAACTGAGATAAACTGGTTTGCATATAAAAGAAAATTAAATCCTATTTCTTTTAATCTTTCTATAATTCCAACTTCATCTTCTAAAATACTTTTCCAGCTTAAAGCATCATCTTGTGATAATTCAGTTAAATCATTTGACAAATAAGAAAGACTTGTGATTGAGATTGAAGCCATTTTATCTAATGCCGACTGAACCATTGGAACATTAGCTGTAATAAAATTAACCCATTTAAACACTTCTTTTATATCATTAGGTAACACATACTGATATATTGAAGATAAATAATTGTACTTCTTTAAAAAACTAGTATCATAAAATTCAGTGTTTATCTTTGTGAAAGATGGTGTCATTTCCGTCCTTTGTGTTTTCTTATTTTAACATTATATCAGTTTTCAATGTTTTTTTCATCAATTTCGGCATTCTCTATATCCACATCTATTACATCTAACTGCAAATTCCATTGCTCTTTTTGTATAACTTCGTCATTAAGTTTAACAAGGTAATTTTTAATTTCATCAAACGTGTTTCCACCAGATGTTTGAGTTGAAGCTTTTTGAATGTCTAATGCCGCACTTATTAGCTGCTTACCGCTTCTTATATGATTTTCTACTTCATCGGGTTTAAGCATAAAACTCTTTTCAACATATTTAAAATACATATCCATAAAAGTTGCTTTCATTACATCGTCTATAGCTATTTGTGATGTATTCAAAGCAAATTTCCATTCTATATATTTATAACCAAACGTATGAGCGCTTTTAAGTATTACTCCAAGTTCTCTAAACTTTTCATTATCATGATAAATCAATTGTTTAAAAAAATTAATTTTCCCAAATACGCCTCTAAATTTTTTTACATTAAAAAAAAACATCTCAAATAATTCAATTGCTCTTACAGAAACTCCCATATATTCAGCTATTTTATCATAGGGAGCATTTGTAAAAAGCATTGATGCAACAAACATAAAATTCAAACTGTTTTCTTCTAAATATAAAATTTCATCAGCTATTTTAGATATTTTAACTGGTTTTTTTTTATTTTTAGGACATTTTATTGAAGCTATTTCTTTATAGTATTTAAGAGCTTTTTTTTGAACAACAATTCCATCTTTAATACAATAATTTTCATCAAACGCACTAATTTCTGGTACTATCAAATAAAACGCCTTCTTTTTGGGTAATTATAACAAAAAAAAAGGAATCAGCGAATTTTCGAGAGGAACAAGAGTTTTTTTCTATTTGCCTAAGCATAAAATATTGTAAACGCTTTCTTGTTTAAAATGAAAGGCATTCTATATGCCTTCCAAATTAATTATAAAATCAGTCATTTTCTTAGATAACGCTTTTCCTTTATTTAAAAACGATGACAACATTCCATCACTAACACTATCAAGCATTTTATGGTAATTGCTATCTATAATCATAAGAACTCTAACCATGCCATTTACTCCATCTTTAAGTTGCTCTATATAACTTTTTATAACTGCAACAGGCGTGTCAAGAGTTGCTAAATAACTTATAATAGCAGATTCTAAAACTTTTTTATCTGCTATCTCTTTCAACTGTTCAAGCATCTCAGGGTCTATATTTTGTACCATAAAACCATTTTCATCCACTTCTGGAGTTTGCATATTATCATCAGCTTGATTAACCTGCTGTTGAGCGCCTATGTCACCCTGTTGTTGCGCTTGAGGCATATCTTGCTGAGTTTGAGCATTAGGTTCTTGTTGCGCTTGAGGTATACCTTGCTGAATTTGAGCATTAGGTTCTTGTTGCGCTTGCTGCATTTGTTGTTCTTGTGGTTGGGCTCCCTGGGTTTGAGCAACATAATTATCAAGCTGAACTAGTAAATCATCTAATGATAAACCTTGTTGTTGAGCAGCTTGAATTAACTGATTTGGGTCTTGCCCTATTTGTTGACACAATTCATTTATTTTATTTATTTTTTCTTGTTCATTAGGTTGAGCTTGTTGTTGGACCTGATTGTTGACATCAATATTTTGTTCTTCTTCAGATGGTTGTTGTCCAGCAATAGCTCCGGCGGTAGCAAATTGTTGCAACGTTGAAGTTTGAATATCAATCGATTGTTTCATTTGAGCTATTAACATCATAAGTTGTTGCATTGTAAGTTGTTGCTGTTGAGCCATTTGAATTAATTGCGCTATTTGTTCATTAAGTTGATATAACGGAGTAACAGTATCCGGTTGCTTTGCTGCTTCTTTAATTATTTTACATATTTCTTCTTCTTTATAACCCTCGTTTGCAAGCTTAATAACAAAACCTTCTTTTGAATAAAATTCTCCATTGTATTCAATTTTCCCATCTCTTCTTTGAGTTACTTCTGCTGTTTTTGTAAGCATAAAATTGTTAATATCTTCACTTCTAAAAAAGTCGCATCTATTTCTTGAACAACTAAAAGCTTCTTCTTTCACAAAAAACGCATTATTTTTAGGTATATACAAAATATCATTATTTCTAATAATTCTTGTAATTTCATTATCAGGAACGACAACTATCTGTTTAATCGGACCAAAAGATTGTTCTATAACAATTCTTCCATTTTTTAATTTAATTAATTCTCCAAACAAATATCTTATATAAGAAATTTCATTACCATTGTTGATTAATAAAAACCCACTTTTTTCAGAACTTGGATTTTCGTCAATCCATTTTTTTATATGGAGTTTTATAACAGAGCTTATACTCATACCGTATTCATCTTTTTTTATACCCATAATAGGATTATCACTTTTACCAGAGGTTACACAAACTTTTTCAGAAGACAACATCATCTTTTTATCTTCTCCAAACTTTGAAGCAACAATATACGTATATGGGTTTAATTCTTTGTCAAATAAAGTATATACACCAGAATCCGATACCTCAGTCAAATTTTTAAGAAACGACTCTTTAACTAAATCTTTAAGAGTAGGAGAATTAACTTCTGCAACTTTGGTCAATACATCAGAATTTTTTATATAAAAACCTTGTGTTGCTATTTTTTTAAATGCTTTTTCTCTCTCATATTCAGGCAATGTTTTTATTTCGTCTTTTGTAAAATACACAACTGGTTTTTTATTTGCTGAAGCGACTTTTGAAATGTCAGACAATTTAGCATATCTTTCGATTTCTGAATAATCAGATACCATTTCAATCATTTTTTTTATATTTTCATTTTTAGAAGCTATTTTAACAATACTTTTTGCAAACTCTTTATCTTTAAAAGCCATATCACTCAACATTGATGATTCGTTATTTGAAGCAGTCTTATTAATTCCAGGAAGGCCGATTTGTTTGAACTTAAGAGTTTTGAAACCGCTTAAAACATCATCAAAATTTATTTCTTTAGAAAAATTATTGGATGCAACTTTAGGAGAGTATGTCATAGGTGTAGCAAATAAGCTCCCTATAATTCCTTTATCTATAGCTATCTCCCCTTCCTTATTTTTCATATCTTCTTTTGTCAAAACCTGACCTATTGAATTTGAAATAGAATTGACAAGCTTGTTATATAAAAGTTTTGTAAGAGCATAATACCTACCAGTATTATCGTAACCTATATACGACACACAATCTACATTTCCATCTCTATAAATTATCGGAATAGTTAAATCTATTCCTGAAATAAGTAATTTAAAAGAACCTAAAGCTTCCGAACCATCTGGATTTATTTCATCCAGGCTATATTTAACAATAAATTGAGCAAAAGCTGGATAATTTGAAATAAGTTGTGAATAAGCTTCATCCAATATGTTTTGTTTCATTACATTAATTTTAACGCCCATTACATTTCCTTGTTTTTAATGAATTATAACAAAGTATTGAGATTTTGTTAAATATTTATTTCTTTAATATCTCTTCCAACAGATGAGATATTAACCGATAATGCTACTTTTCCATCATATGACAACACTTGATTATTAACAAAAGGACAAAGGTTAAATATGACCGCTTTTTTTTGCTCTTTGAAATAATTATCAATATCTTCGCTTTTAAGTGATACTTGACTAACAGGGATTCCTTTTATTTGTTCAGCCATAGTTTCTCCTTTTTTTCAAATAATATCATTATTATAAATAAAAGTGAAGCTAAGATAGAAGTTGTCTAAAATATTCATCGTTTTGTTTTATTATATAAAAATCTATTTTTACATTTTCTCCTATTTTGTTATACAGTTCTTTTATATATTGTTTTGCTTTTTTCTTAGTTTTAAAAATTGCGACAACTTCTTTTTCATTATAGACATTTTCAACATAAACGACATATATTCTTTTAAAATCTGTTTCAATTAACAATTTTCATCCATTACTTTTATGATTTTAGAATTAAGTTCAGTAAATTTGTTAACATCAATTTTGTATAAATCAAAATAGCATCTACCCTCTTTAAGAAAGTTATAATAATCTTCTATCTTTTTTGCAAACATATATACGTTATTATAAATTTCCATACTTTCATCTGAATCTATGTAAACTTCTTCACCGTTTGTTGTTTTAGCAAAAATTTTACCATTAACATCTATTCCATACCATACAACTTTGTTATTAAGTTTACCGACAATAAAATATTTACCAGTACCAGAATATGTTTCACGTAAAAATCTTACAAAATTTTTAATATTTTTAACTTCAGGCTTATCATACCTGTTTTTTTTATTATCGGTTACATAAAATACAACATTATACACTCTATTTCCATCTGTTTCAGTTTTATATGTAACGTATATATCAGTGTGTTGATTTATTTCTTTTATAGCTGGTTCTAATAATCTTCTTTTAATATCATAAAAATCATACTTATCAGAACACATGAAAAAATCTCTAAGTTCATCTATAGAATACGATATTTCTCTTTTATATTTTTTTTGTATTTCATATTTGTTTTTTAATTCTTCAAAAAGCCTTAATGAATATGGTTTTCTTAAATTTTTCATATTTTTTATATGATATTTAAGATAATTATTTTTATACTCTATCAATATAGACAACATATCTTTGTCTATATAAAATACTATGTCTTGTCTTTTTTTATATATAACTTTATCTACAAAATGTAAAAACATTTCTTCATTGCCATTTTTAATTATTATAACTTTTGACATTAATTCTTTTATTGCTTTTTTAATTTGTTTATATATTACACTTATATCTTTGTCAAAAAGACTAAACAATTCATCTTTTTTTATAGAATAAATATAGACATCTTCTTCAGTTTTTGTAACAACTATGTTTAATAGCTGAATTGCATAAATAGACAAGTCATATTTACTCTTCATTATTATTGAACTTTTTTTTATGCTAAATTCTTCATCTAGCTCAATTACTACAATATCATCTTTATTTTTTCCCATTTCTTTCTCCTTCTTTTATTGTATCTTATAATGTAACTATAATATGTAGAAATTTGAAACCTCGTAATCACGGTACTTCCAGCGATTTTTCACCGACAACTTTGCCAATAAAACAGGGGGTTAAACCGACAACTTTGCCAATAAAAATCGATTTTCACCGACAACTTTGCCAAAATAAAACAGCAACACCGACAACTTTGCCAATAAAATTTTACCACATTTTTAATGATTTAAGGGGATATTTTTTTGAGGAAAAAAAGCTTTAATTAAAGAAAGTACAAAAGCTCCAAGTTCTGGATATTTTTAAGATTTTTATTTTTATTTTTTCAATTTTAAATTTCCTAATAAGGTAAGGAAATAAAACTGATTTTTAATTGTTGATTTACATATAAATTCATATCTGATATAATTATATCAAATTGATAATAAAAAAACAAAGGAGCTTACATGATAGCTTTAACATTACAATCAGCATTTAACTGGGATAAGGAAACAGCTAATTTAATAGGTCACCTAGCGTCTACTTTATCTAAAGAATCTATAGGGTTAAGTGACATAGTTTCAGCTATAAAATCTAAAGATACAGACAATGATGTAACTATAGCAGATAATTGGATTAAATATTTGCTAAATACTGTATTTAATGGAGTAAAAGAAAAAGCTTTATCTTTAACTTCGGACAGTAATGTAACAGATGTAATCAATAAATTAGCCGACGATTTTAACCCAGTTATAAACGGAAAAGACTCGTCTTTTGGAAATATATTAGATATATTCATTGCTAAAGAATATTCATTCCAAGAATACGCAAATGCACTTATAGGTGAAGTAATGAAAGCTGACACATACTGGAAAGGTGTTATATGCGATAATAATTGAGCGGATTAAACTCCGCCCATTGTTATCATAATATTGCCTTCTTCATCTTTAATCATTTTAACAGAATCGCTAGGTATCTGGTCTTGAACAATATCTCTTCCTTCTTTATATTTGGCAAAGGCATCAAAAACTTCTAAGTAACTTTTCGGGTTTGTATCGGTATGACTATATTTAGCCACTTTATCACTATAACCAGCTATTTCTACAAAAGTCTCTATTCCCATTTTTACAAATTTAAAAGAGACTCTACCTATTCTTTCTTTTTTACCCTCACGATATTTAAATTTAACTCTATTATCTGAAATTTTTTCAATTATTTTTTCATCAGTTATATTATCTATTTGAGCGTTAAATGAGGGGTCAAAATAAATTTCAACAGATTCTATTTCTTTTATTTCTTCTTCATTATACGTTTCATCTTTTTGTTTCTCAGAAGCTGTTTTTTGCAGCTCATAATTGCTGTCAGAATTGTCATCCTGATTTTCTTCATTTTGTTCATCTTTTTGATTCTTGTCATTATCAACAACTTTCATTGCTACTATTGACAAATTTTTCATAGCTTCAATTTGTTCATAAGATAAGTCTATTTTTATAGAATACGCAGATGGATTCAAAGAAAGTTCTTCATTGTTAGTTATAAATTTACCGTTTTTATAAGTTGCGATTATATATCTTTCATACGGAAATCTAAGTATTACCAAATTGCCATCATCTAATGCTTTACCAAGTTTATCTGTAACGCTGTTAGGTTTAAGTGTAGACTTTGGAGAAGGTGTTCCGTTTATTATAATTCTTCCATCAACATCATATAATGCAATTTTACCATCAAAATCAACCATTATAAAATTTTCATCCACAGAAAGCACTTTCCCAATACCTAAGAATTCACATTTTACTTCTTGTCCTTTTACAAACATTAAATCTCCTTTACCCTATTCTTTTAGTTCTTGTTGATATTCTAAATCCTGAATGTCCTCTAGTGCCTATTGACAATCTCATTTTTGCTTTTTCTGATGGGCTTCTTTTTCTTGATAAAAAACCATATCCTTCTTTTTCAAGAGGATTACATTCATTGTCAACTTCATATTTTAACATTTTTTGAGCAGAAATTTTATATAACATTGTTTTTTCTCCTTTTTTTTGTTTTAATTATACAACAACTTTTTAAAAAGGTCTAAAGTGTGATTAACATAGTAGTTTCCAGTAACCTTAAAACAAGTTTAGATTATTTATTATTAAAATATACTATTCGAAGTATAGAAAAAAACTTTAGAGAACCAGATTATATAATTCATGTTTTTTCCAATTTTAATCCAACTTTCCTAAAAAATATAATTTATCATAAGGTTCATTTTGAAAAATCACACGATGAGCTTTTTTCAATTCATAATTCTTCAATTGTAAATGCAGCATCAAAATTTAAAGATTTTATATTTATTCAAAGTGGAAACATAATAAATGACAAAATAACTTCGATGTATACTAAAAATGCAAAAGGATTTAAAAAAGAAAGGAACCTTATAGATGAAATAAGTGATGTTTATTCAAAATACGCATACATGACGTATATTGAGATGTCTACAAATTTTGGTCACAATAAAACTATTATCACAGATTTGTTTTCTCCGCAATTTATAAAATCAAAAGATTTTAACAAGATGATGAACGACTTTAGAACTATACAAACAAACAACTATAACGCTTTAATGCTTTATAGAAATTATTTTAATACAATAAAAATTACAAAAATAAACAGAATGAATAGTTTTATAATAGATGAAGAGACATATTATTGTTTTATGAAAAGGTTTAAGAAAGATAAAGTTTTTTTTATAGAAAAATATGGGCTTAAAAACCCAATTGTAAAAACTTATATAGAAAAGAAATTTGGAAACAAATGTTCTTTTGAATGCTAATGTTTATTTGTTACGCCTAGATATTTTTCTGCGGTTCTAAGTCCGGCAAGCACTCCTCCAGTGATAAGAATATCATTTAATCTAGATATTACTTCAGACGGTAATTCTATATGTATTCCAAATCCAGACAATATAGCATACGCAGTGGGATATACAATATAAATTAACACTACTGACATAACTATTGCAGCGGCTAAAACCGGTCTCCATGCTGGATTTATAAAATCTATTATTTTTTTTACCGTAGGATTCATTTTGTCTCCCTTCTTGCTGGAACTGTTATTTTAATTATTGTTCCGTTCTCATCTGAATTAACCACTTCTTCATTACCATTTGCCGAATTTATTATTTCTTTACATAGATACATTCCAAATCCTCTTCCATTGCCTTTTGTGCTTTTTCCTAAATCCCATATATTTGCAACCATATCCGGTGGTATTCCTTCTCCATTATCTATTATATAGAATGTGAGAATTTTATTTTCACAATCATATGATATATATTTAATTTTTACTATCGAAGCATTTGCGTCTAAGCTGTTTTGTATATGATTATTTAAAACATTTAGCATTTCAACGGGTTTCATTGTTGTTAAATAAAAACATTTAAGTTCTTCCGAAACATAATAATCAAAATTATATTTATTAAACATACTAAACATTGAAAAAACATTATTTGCTATATTGTATAACGAGTCCTGATTTTTTAGTTTGTTATCTTTTATGCTTTTTATCATACCTAACGTTTCAAACATGCTATTTATTGAATTTTCTATTAAAGAACTATTTATTTGTATATCTTTTATAAGTTTAATATTTCCGTCACAATATCCTGTTAAAGAACAATTTTTACAATCTCTCGTTTTTTCATTACAACCATATACTATTCTATCTATGTTTCTTTTTCCATCTCTCTTTGCAGATGATACGAGTGTTTTTATTATCCTGTTGTTTTCCTCAAAAGCATTTCTTATAGCAATTAAAGGACTCATTAGTTGATGGTCTATATTTTGCATTAACGAATATGTTATTTTGTATGACAGAATATTTTTTTCTTTATTCAAGTATGTTTCAAATGTAATCTTAAAAAGGTTTGATATTTTATATAAAAAAACAAAAAAACTTAAAACAATGAATAATGATTTTATTATCCACATCATATGCCCATTATCACAACAAGGGCATTTATTTAAATATTCAAATAAAAGCTCTATTAAGAATATTGATATTATAAAAATTAGTGTTATTTTTATAGCTTCGTGTATATGTTTTTTTGATTTATTATAATTCTTAAACATATTAATCCTTAAACAAGCATTCTATAAAAAATTTTGCCCTATCATCAAAATAAGGTGTTTTTGTTAACACATTGTTTTTTAAATAATTTTCGCCTAATAATTTTATTATTTTTTCTTTTTCTTTTGAGAAATGGTTATCAAGATAACAGCCAGTAAAAATACAAGTTTTTATATTAGGGTTAATTTTATGCAAATAGTACACAAGGTCTATTCCGTCCATAGTATATTTTTTGCCATTTTTTATAATCGATTCTCCAAAAACAATATCTACTATTGCATAATCAAGAGAGCACAATGTTTTGTCGTAACTATCACAAGTTTTTTGTATTCTGTAAGGTGCATAACTATCTACTATAGGTCTTATTTCAACATCTTCATAATTAAGTTTTACCGAGTCTATAAGTTTAAGGGTTTCAATGTCAGTGTAAATATCGACGTTTTTAGTAAGTATTCTTTTTAAATCTTTTAAAACAAGCTCAGTAACCCCTTTATTGTCATCAGTTACTAATAGATGTTTTTTATTATCGTCTTTAAAACCGCAAAAATAATTTAAATCTTCCCATTTTTTTAATTTTTCAAACGTCTCTTTTTGTAATTCTTCTTTAATTTTTGATACCTCAAATATATCTTCTTCAGAGATTTTAAATTTTTGTCTATTTTGAAGAAAATTAAATAATTTATTTTTTATATTGATAAGACTCATTTTATTCCTTTCACACTTGAAGTAATATCTTTTACTACTTCTGTTGATTTAACCATTGCTTTTTCGTCTAAATGATAAAAAACCATTAAACCGCCTATAAAAAGCAAGATTCCTAACACTATTGAAAAAATTATTTTAAATGGAGATTCAATAAAGAAACGATACCACTTCTTTTTAGTGCTAGGTTTAGTTTTGTCATACAATATATAAATATACTCTTGTTGTATATCTATAATACACCATGTCATTTCAGAAATTGTCAGTTTTAATTTTTTCTGCTCAGTTTCTATTTTAGAAGCCAATGTAATGATAAAATCGCTTATTTCTTCTACGTTTTGAGCTTTAGTTAAATTGTAATAAATTTGTAAGTCGTTATTAGATAATGTGTCGTTATGCAATTCTTTTAGAACGTTTTTCAATTTTTCAATATATTCTTTTAGTTTTTCATCTTTTACTGAAGACATTGCTGACCTTTGTATTTTTAAATAATTATAATAAATATTTTGAAGTCAGCAAAAAAAAATAAAAAAAAGACGGAAAAAAGGAGATTAAAAAGGTATCTCACTCTCGTCTATATTGTCTCCGTATTCATTATCGTAGTATTGATAATTTTTATTTTTTTCTTGATTGTTCTTGTTGTTTGCATTATTGTTCTTTTTTGACAATATTCTAATATCGGAAGCAAGGACATATGTTTTACTTTTATTGTTTCCATCTTTGTCTTTCCAAGTGTCTATTTTTATTTTTCCTGATAATTCAATTAAATCACCTTTATTTGTATAATTGTTTATAAATTCAGCATTGTTACCCAATAATTTAATTGGGATAAATTCAGTAACTTCTTGATATGCCCCTTTTACTTTTTCATTGTCAGATACAGCTATATTTATTTCTAAAATACTAAACCCATTTGGTGTTTTTGTTAGCTCTCTTTTAGAAGATATTCTTCCAGATAAACATACTTTGTTCATTTTTGTTCCTTTATTATTTGTTTTAAGACGTCTTCTTTATCATCTACTATTGAAGACAAGCAAGACCATATGTCGCTTATTTTTATTAAAGTTTCAGCTATACTTAATTCATCCGTAATTAAAGATACCAGGTTTTTTATAATTTCTGCTTCAGGATTTAAAAATGATGAATGTTCATTATAAAAAACATCACTTAATAATGCTGGTGAGTGCGCTCCTTTTACAAGAGTTAATTTTATTACGTTTGAAACTAACTCAGCTTCGTCATAGTTTTCTCCTGCCATTTTTAATGCAGATTCTTTTATAGCTAAAGATACATATAAGTCAAAAGAATTTTGGTCTACATTTGGCTTAATTATTTCAAAAGCATTAATTAAATTATTCATGCCCAACCTCCACATTTACAATATATGAAATATTGTTTAAAAGAATGGCTAATTCAGATGAGGATTTTAACACCTCTTCAATAGTTAATGCAGAATCATAAATGTCTTTTGCGTCATCAATATTGTAACCGTTCTTTTCAATTTTATTTTTTATAGCTGAAAAAATTTCAACAAAAGCATTAGGATTGGATGTTATATCATTAAGCTTCAAATAACTTTTACCAGCGCCTGGCATTGCGCCGTATATTTTTGATTTGTAATATGAATGAAGAGCATCGTCAACTCTGTCTCTTATCTCTTTTGCTTTGTTCTCTATTGACGTACCTATTATTATTTTCACAACTTCTCTTTCAAGTATTGCCAATATGGCTCTATATTTCGCAGCTTCATAATCATCTTTTGAATCACGTAACATAGCTTTGTATTTTTCTATTAGTTTAAAATCTTTTTCTCCTTCAATGTTCTCAACAGTTAAATAATTGTTATGAAAAAAAGCATTTTTAGGCGGTGTAAAGCCGTCAATATCAACATCTGACAAATATGCTCCATAATCAATTCCACTAATAGGAGCATTCAAAGAAGAAGATATTATTTTTATAATATCAACGTTTTTCATAACTTCATCTCCACCTACAACAATAGGTAATATATTCATTACGCCTTGGAGGTGATTTATGGATAAAACACCTATTGCATCATCACTAAACCCGTTTGCTATGATAATAAGATTTTTATATCCGTACTCTCTGGCTTTTTCCAGTAGTTCAACACACTCCCTTTCTGTTTCCACTGTTCCAGCATTACAAACTATCAGAGGCGAAGGCATTTTAATTTTATTTTGATTTTCAAATACTTCTGCAGCCGTCTTGCACCTTATTAATACACCGTTTATTATTTCCACTTTTGATTTTGAGTTAAGTTTTGTTTCAACAACTATATTATCAGATGTTGACAATTCTAGAGCTGAATTAATTAAGTCTGCCAAATTTTTATCTCCTGATACGGCAGTAAGCACTATTTTGTCTTTTATTTTATCTATATTTTTTATTTTTATTTGATTAATTTTTTCAACCATTTCTTCTATCTTTGAAGAAAGTTGCTCCTCTGTAATTTGATTGCTTTTTAATGCGTTTAGCATTTTTTCAGCCAATACGATTGTTGATGTTGTGCCGTCACCGGCTTTCCTTAATACAGACTCAGAGGCTTCTTTTATAACCGTTACTATGTTGTTTACATATGGGTTGTTGCTTCTTATAAGTCTTAAACATGAAACACCGTCTTTTGTTGTGTGAACATTGTGCTCATTTCCTATTACAACATATTTTCCTGCCGGTCCTAAAGTTTCAGAAACAAATCCGCTTACGTCTGATAATATCTTTTCTATCGCAGTAGGTTTTGCGAAATTGTACATTTCCATTAAATACTCCTTATTTGATTTATAAGCGTTTTTTTGTCTGAATACGACATTGAAGATTGTTTAATTTGATTGATTTTTTTTAATTTTAAGCTTTCAATTACGCCTTCATACATTTCATCAAATTCTTCGTCTCCTATTATGTCGCATTCTAATTTTTTAATCATTTTTTCGTTTATATCCATACCCGTTAATGTTGATAATTTTTCTATCTCTTTTTTAAGACCATTTATAAGACAATATTTTATAACCATACATTCTTCAATAGTGATGTTTGATGGTTTTTGTTGCTTAAAAATAGACACATCTCCATTTGTTTTTGCGATATATCTTTCAATTATCTCTTCTTGTATAGGGTATGGGTATTTATCTATTGTAGATTTTAGCTCATCCAATCCTTTTATTTTTTTCTCCGTATTACCACTGATTAAATACTCAACAACAAATGCCGTTCCTGACATATTGTTTTTTATTCTTCTTAAAAACTCATTAATCCCATATTGAGAAACTATATCTGCAGGGTCGTTATCTTTTAAAAAAGTTACTTTTGGTATTACTCCGTTTTGCAGCATTATATTTGTTGCTTTATACGCAGCATTATATCCAGCTTTATCACCATCATAGCAAATCAATATCTTTTTGTCTTTTATATGATTTAACTGCATCTTTGTAAATGCAGTACCCTGGCTTGCTACAGCTATATCAAAACCGGCTTGATGTAAGAGTATTACATCTATTTGCCCTTCTACTAAAACAATTTTTTTTCTTTTTTTATCTACGAAATTTAACCCATATAAAATATTTCTTTTTTTAAAATATTCACTTTCCGGAGAATTTACGTATTTTGACTTACTTTTACCTGTAATATCTCTCCCTGAAAAACCAACTATAGTTCCAAACTTGTTAAAAATAGGAAACATTAACCTGTTATAAAACTTAGGATAATACTCATTTTTTTCTTTATCATATCCAAGAATTTTTAGTTTTAAATACTCTTTTACATATGAGGTATTGAGCATAAAGTTTAATACATCTTTATATGCTGGAGCATATCCTATTCCAAATTTTTCGATACTACTATCGTTTATCCCTCTCGAGTATATATATTGCTTTATTCTTTCATTTAAATTCTTTTTAAAGAAATACTGAAGCGTGTCGATAGCATTTGAGTAAAACATCTCGTCTTCATCAGAATCTTCATATTCCACCTCTACTTTTAATATATCAGCACCCCTTTTAACTGCATCAGGAAAAGTTAAACTTTCATATTCCATAATGAAGCTTATAGGCCCCTTACCTCCTTTTCCGCTTGAAAAATCTTTCCAAATACCTTTACTTGGTGAAACAGTAAAAGAGGGTGTTTTTTCTGAATTAAACGGAGAAAAGCCAACATATAGGCTCCCCCTTTTTTTTAAATCTACATAACTACTTATTATCTCCACCAGGTATTGATTCACTGTTTCTATTGTTGTTTGTTTTATTTTCATCCCTCACTCCAATTGTTTTGTTAGCTAGAGAAATCTCAAGGTCTTTAATTATTGATTTTATTATTTCTTCAGCTTTTGTGTTATCGTTTTTTGCAGTAGCTTTTATAATTATAGACAATATAAATGCTATATCTGAATTGTCCAGTTCTTTATTTATTTTAAATTGTCCGTTTTCTTCTTTGATTATTTCTAGACCATCTATCTTATTTATCTTTTCTTCGTTGGAAATTTTTGTTTCCAAAAAGTTTTTAAAGATATTTAAAAAGTCTTTATACTCTTTATCTATTGAAACAATTAAAGGCTCTGCGCTTCTTAGAGATTTTTCAAGACCATTTATTAAACAATTGTTCACAAATACGCTTACAAAAAGTACATAAGCTTCATTTAAACCTAAATCCCCGTTTACTCTTATACCTTGTTTTTCTTTTATCATTGTTAATTTCATTTGCTCTCCTTATATTTAATTAATTTTTATGACCACCATGGATAATCCACAATATGCATCCCCATATAAATGCAAAAACATATTCTACACCAAAGAAAATAAACCTAATTATAGCAAGAAGAATACCAAATGCAGCACCCATTATTCGTCCTTTTTGTGATATTTTTTCTTCATTGGAGGATTTTTCTTAGTTATTTTGTCTAAAAATCTCTGCATTGCTTCTTCATCCATTAACGCAGCCCATTTTTCAAATTTCTTAACATCAAGCAATAGCGTTTGTTGTCCTTTTTTTATTTCATCAGCCATTACTATGATGCTATTTTTTAGCCCCTCTATAATGTCAGAAGCCAGTTCTTCAAACGTTAAGATTTCATCTACATCAGATGATGTTAACTCATTTGCTTTTACGTATTTTAAATACGAAACAGTATTTTTAGATTTGATAAGCGAAGCTAATGTTTTAATAAGCTCCATATTCAATTCTTGTTTAGGTAGGAATGTAGAAGCAATTGATATTTTATCTTTTAAGTCATCAATTGCCTCTTTCAAAGATTTGTTTTCATCCAAAATTTGTTCCATTTCCTTTTTAAGCATCGTTCATCCTTTTTTATAATTATACCAATATTATCGATTATTCAGTAGTTCTATTGTCTTGTCTAAAGAACCACTTTTAATATCTGACACAATTCTAACCAATATCTCTTTTTTGTTATTGGTAAAAGATATTGGTTCTATGATATGCCCCTTATATTTAAATTTTATAGATGTAAATGTTTCATATTCGCAAACAGACAAAGCTTCAATGTCTTTTGCCCTGGATTGCTTTTTAATCCAATCTTCAATTTCTTTTTTCTTTTCATCTGTCAATTTTTTTTCAGTCATCGATTACCTCGATTCCACCATTTTTTATTAAAGATTCTACATCTTTTTTTGGTAAATCAACTTTTACCAGAGAATTGTTTCCTTTTATAGCGAATAAAGTATTATCGCTAAACAAATATCCGTTCCATACATTACCTTGTTTATCCTTAACTCTCACAAGAGAGGGAGCATAATCTTCGTATACTTCCTGACTTATAAAAGTTTTTAAATGTTTCATATAAGTAGTGTCACCTATATCTTCACGATATAAATCAATGATGTGCATTGCTATTTCAGGTCTTATTTTAGATAACTTTGATTTTTTCCATTTCTCAAAAGCATCTTTTTTGGAACCCGGATTGTGTTTTTCTCTATTGTAATGTTTCCATATCTTTTCAAAAGGTTCAGGATATTTGTTTTTAAGACTTGGTACTTCTACACCATTAATGTCTTCAATGCTTATTTTGGTAAGATGAATTTTCCCATTTCCTTTTACTTCTATAATGTTTGTTTCTTTTAATTCAGAGAAAACCTTTTTTTTTCTTGAATCGCTCCAAAAAAACACATCAATATCGTTTATTGTAGGAAATTCTTTTTCAGATTCTACTATTTTCTGATACAAAACCGCACATTCTACCCCTATCTTTTTAGCTAAAAGCCCATCAAAAACAACAGGTTTTTTCATTCTTCACTCCTTATACTTCTGGTATAGCGTCTAAATCTATACTACTCATATCTATAGAAGGTGACATTTCTACAACTTGAGCAGCTTCATCGTCCCCAACCCTTACGTATTTACCGTTAAACCAAGTTTCACATACTCCAGTAGACCCGTCTCTTTGTTTTAAAATAATAAGTTCCATTTTTGATGGATTAGGCTCTTCTTTTTCTTTACCATCTTTGACAAGATAATAAGCTTCTCTGTATAGACCTATAATAGTATCTGCATCTTCTTCTATACTACCAGATTCTCTTAGGTCCGATAATGTAGGTCTTCTGTTTGGTCTATTTTCTATAGACCTGTTTAGCTGTGACAGCAACCATATTTTAGCACCGGTTGTTTTTGCCACTTTTTTTAATTTTTTCGTTATATATCCAACTTTGTGATGTGTGCTAGAAAAATCTTCATCAACCGTTATCCAACCTAAATGGTCGATGAAAAAATCCTCGATTTCAGGGTTAGACATTCTTATTTTTGTAATCATATTGCAAATACTTGTTATGTTATTGACGCTGTCAATTACATTGAACCATCTATCGAGCGATATTAACTTTTTCTTTGCTTCAAGATATTTGTTATAATCGCTCAATCTCCCTTTTATAATTTCATTTATGGGAATTTCCCCAACATTTGATAATGCTCTGGCAGTAATTTTTTCTTCAGGCATTTCAAGAGAAAATATCACACTCCCTTTTTTTAACTTCGCCTTATTTAAAGCTACCGAGACAATAAAGCCTGTTTTACCCATAGATGGTCTAGCACCAACAACAATTAAATCCCCAGGAGATGTTACAAGCCTATTATCTAAAGATGGTATTCCAGTTACGCTTACATTGTTTTTTATTTCTTCCATCTGTTTTTCTAATTTTTCTATTTGTTGCTCAACTGTATTTATAGTAACATCTTCAGATGGAATTTCAACGTTTGATAATTCAGAATTGATGTCTATTTTTTCGCCATTTTTTATTTTTTCTAGCATTAAAGAAAGTTTGGCGGTCAACTGTCTATTATAATATGCCTCTTGAATATTTTTTAAATGTATAGGCATTGTTTTATCTGTTGCTACTACACCAAGTAAAACATCCTGAACTTCTGTGTTGTTATCGGGAAAGAAAGACATTATTATGTCGTCACTAATGTCTTCTTTCCTAAAAAACAAATCAAATATAATGTCATATATTTGTTGATGTATAGTTAAGAAAAAATGTTTTTTATTAATGTCGGCTATATATTTTTCTCTTAACTTTTCTACTTTTATTAATGTGGAAAGTATTATTTTCTCTGAAGGTATATTGCTCAACATTTACATCTCCTTCTGTTTACCCTTCGAACCCAACCTCTTCTTCAATATTGTATTTATACCAATTAGGTAAAGATATAACTTGAAAAGGTGTTTTCTTTTTGTCTTCGAAATTCATTTCATAACCAAACCAGTCACCAGTTTCAGTACAGTATGAATACTGTTCTAAAACCTTTTTGGCAATTTTGTCGGTATAGTATGTGATATCTTCGGGAGATATAACCAGTCCGTTAACAAGATAAGGCCTTGTTTTTTCAACCGCAACAAAGCCAAACATTTTTTTAGCATCTCCTCCTAACTCACATATTCTTAAATACAGCCAGTTTTGCAAATCGTATCCGAATTTTGCACTTGTTGCTGAGAAGTCGCTTGCGTTAGCTGAAGTTGTTGTTTTTAAATCAAGTACTTTATCGTTAGTGTCAGCATCCACTTTAACTCTCAATACGCATTTGTATTCATCGTCCCACACAAACATTGCTCTCTCATTGTGTCCGCTTCTTAATAATTGTAAGAAGTTGTAGTGATTTTTTAATGATTCCGCCATCCCTTCAATATCTTTAAACACTGTATCTTTTATTAATTCTTTTCCTTTTGCGTCTTCAGCATATTTTTTATAAGCAGCACTGTTTTTTCTAACTTCTCCAGGATATACAAAATACTCATTATAAAAGTCATTAGGTTCTAGCACGTATTTGTGAAATGCCCTACCAAAAACAAGAGCATCTCTGTTTTGCTTTTCTGGATAATCTTTTAAGGCTCTATATTTTGCCGGTGTGTTGTGATAAATTGACTTCATCCCTGATGAACTTAAACCAGGAGTCAATGGATTATGATATAAATAGTCTTCTAGTTTTATCCATTCACCAAGAGGTATTCCAAGCACTTCAAGCTGTTCTTTTTCGTCCATTAAGTCCCATTCAATAGGGTCTATTCCAAGCAATTCCAACATTGAATCTTTGTCATTATTTTGGTATACTTCATCAAACGTTAATTCCATAAATTTTTTAGTAGCCATTTCTCTCTCCTTAATTATTTATTTTCAACCGGTTCATAAACAATATCTTCTTCTTCACTTATTTCATATTCAACAATAGATTGCGCTTTCCCAACCAAATGGTCCGGCAATTTGGCTGTTGTTGTTAATTTTAATTTATCTATAAGTTCCTCAGGGATGTCTTTCTTGGATACTTTTACATATCCCTTTTTCAGTTCATATTCAACTCCCATATCATCCAAAGCCATCTGTAAGGTAACTTTTTTTTCGACTTCTTGATTTAATTCTTCTATAGCCTCATAAGTGCTGTCTACTTTTTCACTTTTTTCAATTTCATCAATTGTTGCATAATTTTCATTGTCTATCTCTGTAGCGTATCTTAATGATTCTGGGACAGGAATCATTTTAACCAATCTTTTTAACGGGACTTTTTTCGCTACTTCATCAAACCAAGTATCCCATACAGTATGTTTTCCTTTTGATTTGATTTTAGCTGCTTTCCGAGCCTCATTTAATTCATTTAAATTAGCAGTAGCAATTACAACTTCTCCGCTTGGTAAAACGCCTCTTGCATAGGCACCTATAACCCTATTGTCAGTATTAAATGGATTAACAGTATGTTTTATTTCAGTTTTTCCATTGTCAATATTTATTTGAAAGTTTTCACCCTCTCTTACTACATATGCATCCACTAATTTAAAAACCCCATATTCAATAAGTTTTTTGGGCCAAAATGTATATTTTTGTTCAATTTTAATTGTTCCATTGTACACTATAATATAAATATCATCTACAGCTGACAATTCTGGGTCTGCTGTGATAATTTTAAGTATAGTATTTAAAACAGCTTCTTTAGGTGGAATTTCTTTTTGATAGATTTTATTTAACAGTAATGAAAGTTTGTTTTTTTTTAAAGCATCAACTTTTAAATCAAGTTCTTTTACTATTTCTTCTACAGTTAATTTATTATTTCTTGCAGCCATTTCTTTCTCCTTGTGTTTTTTTAGTATTCCGGCAAGTATTTAGGTCTTTTTCCTTTATTAGCCCATCTGTCTTTAATGTTTAATGATTGATTAACCCATTCCAAATTATTCACTTGATAATCACTTCTGTTTCCATTTTTGTGATTTACAATATTGTAATCCGGTCTTGGTTTAGGTAAAAATGTCTCCGCAACCGCCCTATGTATTTTTACTTCATGTTTTTTCCCGTCTGACATAAGGGTTACTCTGGGATATCCCATCCATGTCCGTCCCCTTAAAATTTTTTTTGTTTTAGCATTCCTTATACCTAGAAAGGGATGAACTTCATAATTGTTAAATTTTTCAAGTCTTTTCCATTGAGCTGAAGATAGTGAATGCAGAGATAGGTGAGATGTTTCTACCTGTTGTCCCATCTTGCCTTACCTTCTCTAACGTCTACGTGAGTTCTACCAATATATCTTCCTATTCCATATTTGTTTGGATATTTACTTTCAAGATAATCAGCAACTGCATCTTGATTTTCCCCTAAATTTAAAACTACAAAATCACATGCCATACCTTTTGTATGCATAGAATTTGGACTACCGCCTACAGCTTTGTTGTGCTCTATACATCTACACCCAGAGTTTATTTTAATAGGGGAATTAAAATGTGCTCTAACATCTTCTAAAACCTCTAAAAGTTCACTATCCATAGCAGCAAAACCACAACCACATTTACATGCAAATTCACTTCTTTTAAAATGCCCTTTACTATACATATGTATCCTTTTTGTGTAATTATAACACAAAAATAAAAGTCATTTTTTTGCATTAAAAATATCATATATCTTTTTAGAGGTAATAAGAATAGAACATTTAATTGAATATATCCAAAAAATAAATTTTGAATTTTTAATGTCAGACAGGAAAAGAACTACTTTCCCTTACGTTTCTTTTGCAACAAGAGTTTGTATTTTTTAATTCTTTCATTTATAAACTCTTTATCATCGTTAGCCATTCCAAAAATAGCTAGAACTTTTTTTAAATATGCAGTTTTAAGAAGAGACTTAAGCTCGTCTTCTGTATATCCGTTTTGTCTCGCTATAGCATCTTTTTCTTTAAGAGTCATTTTTCAATCCTTTTTTTTATTTTTACAAATTCTACACTATTTTTCCATTTGTCTGCAACAACACATTTTATTGCTTTTATCATATTGTTTATATTTGCAGCATACGCTTTTGCTTGAGCGCTTTTATAATGTGTGCCAGCATTATATGATGCCCATATTTGCATCCAATTGTTTTCACCTCTTATTTTCTGCCAACATCTTATTTCAGCAACAGCCTCAGCGAATGCAAAATCTAAATTTTCAATTAATCTAGTACATATCATATTTGCATTCACTCTTGTCCACCTCCATTCTTTATGTCTTCCGAATACGCTTTTAAGCCTATAGTGGAAAATACCGCAACTTCCGCCATCTCCATCCCACATATCAATTTTGGCGAGCCCAGCTATTGATTCTTTCCAAGCTATTGCCGTGAGAGTATATTGCAAGTTGACAGTTTCACCTTTTTTGAAAACTTCATATAAAAGTTTTTGTTGTGACAAAGAAAGCAAGTTAAATGCTCTTATATATTCCTTAACAGAATATACTTTATAATTTGATGCAAATAAAAAACTAATAAATGTTAACGCAATTAGTACTTTTTTTATCATATTTTTCTCGTTTTGTAAACTTTGCCGTCTTTAATAAACAGCATTATTTTCTTAAACGTTAAAATTAGACTGTCTTCAGTCCTTTTAATTTTTAATGGTACACGACCATTTAAGGTATTTGTTAAAATATCAAAACCTTTCATTAGTCCTCCTTTCATAATATTCGAAACTGGGCTCATATATATATAACATGAAAAAACCTTTTTTCCTAATTTGCTGAACTATTAATTGTAGTTTCATTTAAAGAAGTAGCAATTTCAGATGTGGTTATTTTTGAGTTAATAGACGAAGGTGATAAAAAGGACGAAGAGCTAGGCGAGGTAGTGTTAAAATTAAAAGCCTTACTAGTGAATGTATATTTATTGAATCTTTTTGAATTATTCATATTAAACGGAGAAACTGTTTTTGATTTATCTATTTCTATAAAACCTATAGAGTCTATTTCGTCGGCTTTAAAACAATATAATTTATCATATATTTTTTCGGCATTAAAAAACATATTCCTTCCGTCAACAGTAAACACAGATATTGGTATTGCATCAGGGTTTTTATTTTTTATATCATAAACAAATATATAATATGAAATAGCCCCTTTTATCATTACTTGAAATGACTTTTCTCCCATTACTATATAGTATCCGTCATTTGCGGCCAAAAATTTAAGAATATACTTTCCGTTATATTCAGATTGCTCTAAATTTAATTCTGTAGATTTTTCTCCGTTAAAATATACAACTGTAATAGTCTTAGGGTTAGTGGTTTTAATAAACCCGTATAACCCTGTGATAGGAATAAAAGTTTTTATATGTTTCAATTTACACCTGCTTGTAAGAATTTCCTATTTTAAGTATTCCATGATTATTAGGATTAAGAACTGCATACATTAATCCTTCTTCTCCATAAGTAGCTGTTCCGCTTTCAAGCTCATCCCCATCTATGCTTTTTAATACATAATTTAATGTAGTGTTTTCGGTATAATTAGGACTGTAAGCTATAACAATGTTTTTTGAGTCTCCTACCTTAAAAATTTTTATTGCTTTATCTATTTTTGCTATATACACGCAATCATTTAATTCAGCCGTAAATTCAGTACCATATATATTGTCAAACAATTGGTTCATTCCGGCAACTTGTATTTTTTCAAATGTTCCATCCTGTTTCACAGCATACAATTTATATACCGGAACTGCTCCGCTTTTAGATATAACACTAAACGTTATTTTATCTCCTATACTATATTCTTCAGCGTTATCGCTTGCATTTACAGATGTTATTTCAGTAGATAATTTTTTAGTATTTCCTCCCGCATCTATAAGATATGCTTCAATAATATATTTACCAATTTGTTTCATTTCAAGGTCTATAGATATAGCATCGTTTCCGGCTAACTCTTCATATACTATATCTGTTTTTATATGTTCGTCTTTGCCTGCAATATTTACAACATTTTGAATTACATACGAATCAAACACTACTCTCCATAAGATATTTGTAATGTTTTGTAAAGAATCGTTTTTTGATGATAAAATTATTGTATATATACCTATATCAGAATTATATTCTACGCCTAATGAAGCATCTATGTTTTCGGAGACAAATATTGTTTTTTTATCTTCAAAAGATACTTGTTTTCCATCTTCATCCAAACAATTGAATATTAGTTTTATTTCGTTGTTTTGATAACTATTACAAGTGGATATATTTATATTTTTCAAAGGAGTCGCAAAGTCTTTAATGGTTTCTGTTTTCTGTGTGTTTATAAACACATCTACGCTTTGTGGAATTAGGTTTTTGGATATGTATAAAGCAATAGGCATCATAGGTTTTACGGCATTACTATAAATAGGGCTAAAATATGCAAATTGATATTTTATTTGATTAAGTGTTACAAATTCTTGTTCCTCATTTTCTCCGATTACTTTTATTTTAATGTTTGTTTCATCTGTAAACGTATCATCGGAAAAAACCAATCTTATATTTAAATCGTATTCCCCTTTTTGTAATCCCGTAAATCCATCAAAAGGAACTGCTCCATTTTCCGTTAGTTCTTCAATTAAGTATTTTCTTTGTGGAAAAATTATTTTATCTTTAAAACTATACATTACTTGGGGTGTTACTTGTATTTCATTTAAAGTTTCGTTTATCTTTATAGTATATTCTTTTGTTATGTCAACTTTTATATCCGATTTTTTGATAAGCGATGTGGTTATATATTCAGAAACTTTATTATTGTTATTCTCAATCAATAAATTGTTAAGATAATTATGCATATGCAATCTGTTACTATCACCAGACCATAAACATATCAATATATCACTTCCATCGCTCCAAGGTGTTTCAAAAGATGATTTATTAGGTATTTTAACTTCAGTTATATTTGATGTTATTTTAAAAACATCTCCTTCATAATTGTCTTTGCCGTTTGCATCAAAAATAAATAATTGACCATATATTGTTTCACCTATTTCGTTAAAATTTAAAATGTCGACAATTATACTTTTCATTTTTTTTCCTTTTTCTTATACGAGTGTTTTGATATTTTGTAATATTTTATTATAATTGTAGCAAAAAGATTATCAAAGGAAAACTTTATGGACGCTGTATCTGCTTTAAACAGTTTTCTTCCAGATGAATTTCATATTAAAAAAAGCGACTTACCACTTACAAAAGCAAAATTAAATAAGTTATTAACAGAATATGCTAAAAAATATCCTGACCACTACGCAAAAAATATACATAAAATAGGTGATTTAGGAGAAGAGTTGGCATACTTACACGGACATCACGTAGGTATAAATGATTTGCTGCACCCCAATAGAAAAAAAATAGAATCTTTTTTAGAAAAAGAAAATAAAAAACTGTCTTTAATGAGTACAGAAAAGAAAAAAGAACATTTAATAAAATTATTTGATAAAGTCCAAGAGTTAACTATGGAACCTGATGGCAACCATTTAGTTGACCAAGGAAAATCGAGAAGTAGAGGAAATCCAGCTACAATAACTAGAACAATTGGGGCTTCAGTATATACTGTAGATATGAATTCTGAGCCATTTCCTTTCCTAATTAAAAATTCATTATCATCAGGGTATAGGAGTCATGAAATGTTTGCTGCAGGTTCCCAAGCCAGATATGCAGCCGTACAATCTGCTACTTCAACATCTGAACCTGGAGCTATGAGTAAAGTTTTAGTGGCTAACACAGAACATTTAAAAATATGTTGTAAAGACTGTGGCACTAAAAATGGTATTGAATATAAAATTGATGACTCCCAAATAATAGGAAGATATGAAGCAGGCACCAACAGATTAATAACTAAAGATTACGTTAATCAATTGAAAAAACAAAGAAAAAAAACAATAGTAGTAAGAGACCCTATTACTTGTCAAGCTAAAGACGGAATATGCGCAATGTGTTATGGACATAATGCAATGGGTAAATTATATGAACCAGGGCACAATATAGGCATTCAGGCTTCACAAACAGTAGGTGAAAAAGCAACTCAGCTTGTTTTGTCAGCTAAACATAACATAAAAGGTAAATTAACATCTAATATACCTACAGGTTTTGAAGCACAAAAAATCTTATTAAATACTCCTAAATCTTTTAGAGGGAAAGCCACTATATCAACTACAGATGGTAAAGTTGAAAAAATAGAAAGATTAAACACTGGTGGATATAATGTAGTAATAGCGGGGAAAACTCATTATATTTCTCCAGAAGTCAAACCAAAAGTCAAAGTTGGCGATGAGGTTTTCAAAGGGCAAACGTTAAGCACAGGTTTAGCTTCCCCAAGAGAAATAATGGAGCATTCCGGAGTGTATCAAGCTAGAAAATATACCGTAGATAAATTATATGAGGCAAATGGCGGAGATATAGATAAAAGAGTGTTTGGAGTTTTAGCAAGGGGATATTTGGAATTAGCTAAACATAAAAAAGATGAAATGCACGAATTACATAATTATGATGCATTATTGCACACTATAGAAGAGCCTAATACACATATTGTCAAGGTTTCAGATAGACAGATTACAAATAAATATCTAGCCCAGCCTTTTTTACATTATAGTCCTGGTACTAAAATTACACCTGGAATAGTTAAAAAAATGAAACAACACGGATTAAAAGAAGTAAAGGTATCTCATAATCCATTTCCTATTGTACCAGTATATAAAACTTATGAACAAAAACCATTGGCAAATACAACAATTTGGCAGAAAATGAATTATAGAGGAATTAAAAAAGGATTAACAGGAGAGCTTTTATATAATAAAGAAACTGATATCAATAGATTGCAAAGTGATAGGGCTAAATACACTCTTGGGAGATTGTAATGAATATTGATAAAAAAATAAAGCGGAAAGGATAAAGCATGCGAAATTGGAGAAATTCAAGAGAATATAGAAAGTGGAGAGCTCAAGTTATACGCAGAGATGTTAAGTGTGTAATATGTGGAAGTATTAAAAAAAGAGTTGCTCACCATTTAAATCATGCTAGTTATTTTATAGATGAAAGGTTTGATGTAGATAACGGTGTGTGTTTATGTGAAGAATGTCATATACAATTTCACAATAATTTTAAAAGAAATAATCGTGTAAAATGCACGAAATATGACTTTGATAATTTTGTGAAATTATTAAGATATGCAAAGGAGAAACTATGCTTTTCAGAATCAAATTAATATTGGTAGGAATAGGAACTATTTTAATTACCTTTTTGGGCTTGTTTGCTAAATTAAAATCAACAGAACATCGTGTGGAAGATTTAGAGAATGAAAACGAGAATATTAAACAGCAAAATGAAGCTTTAAAACAAAATGTAGAAGTTAAAAAAGAAGAGCTTAACTTATCAAACGTGCAGCATAAAATAGAAAAAGAATTTGATACTGCCCAAAAGAAAAAAGAAATTGAAATTGAAGAAAAAATTACAAAGGCTGAAGATGGTGAAAAAATTACTATTACTATTTAGTTCATTGTTTATTATCGGTTGTGCACAAAAAAAAGTTGTATATATAAAAAACAAATGCCCGTCTTTTAGGTATGAACCAAGCATCCCTAAAAGTAAGACTTTTACTTTTTCAAGTAAAAATGATAAAATTGTTTTATCAAAGCAGGATTTTAAAGAAATTTTAAAAAATTATTCTTTTATGAAAAATGAACTAAATCAAACAAAAAAATATATAAAAGAATACAACAAAATGATACAAAGGATTAACAATGTCAGATATAGTAACTAAATTGGAGAAAATAGCTGAAGAGCTTCCTAAAATAGAAGACGCTATTGGGGCTAAAAACACATTGGAAAAAATAGCTTTTGCAGTTAAAGCGCTAGAAATAATAGACAATGGTGGAATGAGTAAAGAAGCAGCAGTGTCTAGCAATTCATTAAGCCAAATAGGTGGGACTATGGCTAAAGCGTTAGTTGCGGGTCTAGGTATAGGACTTGCTGGAGAAGCATTAGATATTGGTCATCAAAAAGTAAAAAAGATGTTTTTTGAGAGAAAATTGAATTCTTTAGCAAAAGCGGTAAAAAAGGAAGCCCCTGAACTTAAACATACAGATGATGCAAAAATAAAGAAAATGCTAGAGGCTGGATATGAATTGGCCCCTGAAGTAATGGAAAATCCAACTCTTGCTGCAAGTTTTGTAAGCATAGGAAATAGTTTAGGTGGAAAAGTTGACCCTAATACGATGAAAATTTTCGCAGACATACATTCAAAATTAAATGGGAGAGGAAAGTTTTCCGATAATTTAACATCAGGAATAGGACTTATATAAGGTGGTAAAATGGGAGCTTATAAAATAAAACAAAAAACAAAAAAACCAAAATATAACATATTCAATATACCTAAAATTAAAACAAATATTGATTTAGCTAAATATGACCCTGTTACTGGAGAGAAAATAGCACTAGATTCCAATTTAAATAATTCCGAACAAAATGTAACCGGGAATGTTCCAAGTGCGTTATCTGGGAGAAAACAGGCTGATAAAAATGATTATTACAATTTAAGAAAAATGAAAATGGAAACTATGGCAGATGCTCTTCAAAGCAGAAAACAACCGGTGGATTTATTTGAAGCTGTAAAAAATGGAACAGTAGGAACTACTGCAGGGGTTGCGATAGGAAATATCTTGAATACTTCTAATAGAGCTAAAGGTTTGTTGGGTCTGGGACTTGGAGGCGCTATTGCTGCGATGGATGTTAATAGACAACTTAGAAAATATAATAATCAAATGGCTGCTAGAGAAGCTTTAATTGGACAGCCAACAGATAGGGAAAAAGCTTACATGAAATTATTGAGAGAAAAATATTCACAAGGTAAAAAATAATGGATATTTTTAATTATTCAGACACAGATTATTCTGCGATTTTGTATAAAGATTTTTTTGTAATTTATATGAACTTAATAAAATCAAAACTTAGAGATAATAATATTGATGAAAAAATAGTTAGGCTCATAGATGCAGATACAATAAATGTTAATAGAGCGCCTTTGATAATCCTTAAAAGAACACATAGTCCACAACCTCCTACAGGAGCATTATTAAATGAAAGGCTTAACACTATAAATAACAAAAATATAATTAACAGTGTTTCATACCAAATGTTTAATTTGTTGATAACTTGCTATGGAAACACATATCTAGAATCTGAAAGACTTGCCAGTTTAGTAATAGAGTCAATAATTCTTTCATCAATAAACAAAATTAGGGCTTTAAGTGAAAACAGAATTATAGGTCACGAATTTTTAAATTGGTCAGAAACAGGGTTAGTGTCACAAGATACTAAATTATTTGCAAGTTCTATAGAAATAAGAATAAGCACAATGTTTGAAACATCAACAGTGTTATAAAAAAAAGGAAGTAATATGAATTTATACCCTTTGTTTTTAGGAAATGGAAATTCCTCAGCAGGACATGGTTCTTTTACTTTAGCTATTAAGGCCACTTGCGAAACAATCCAGAATACAAATAATACGTATAAATTAAACGGAGAAGTAGCGAATTATGAATCTAATTCAAATCTAGAATTAAGTGGATTTATAGCTGAGGGGTTGCCATATTATGCTATGTGGATGCAAACGGTAGATAATTCAATTGCATTAAATTTCTCTCTTTTGTCTGAGGAATATGAGATAGCGATTTTGGACCAGGAAGTAAATATACAACAACCAGATGTAATATTCACCTTTGAAGCCCTTCCCGCTTCTGTTAGTTTAAGTTGTATTTTGGAAGAAAAAGATTTCACTTCAACACTTTCTATAGGAGAAAACAAAATTATAGAAATTACCGAAAATGTTATAGAGTTAAATGAGAACAATGTTGTCTTTAACACTCAAGCAGGTAATATATACAGCACTCTTCTAGAGGAAACAATATATCCAACAAATATTAATGCAGAAATATTAAACAACAATATTACCATACTTGGATATGTAAATGGTGAATTTGTAAGCATTAACACCAATATCGATAAGAATTATGTAATAGAAATTAAAAAAGGATGGAACAACATTATAGTGCCAACCATTATAGCAAACAATAAAGAAATGAGAATTTATGATTTTGTAAACATATTGGCTAATTATATAGACAAAGAGCCTTATGAATTATTTGAAATCGCTTCATTCGTGGAAAATGATACTGAAAACAATTTTATTATTACAAAAGAATTTGTTTCAAATGTTAATGGTCCAAATAATTTTAAACTATTTAAACAAATTAATAAAAAGATGTATCCTGTTCCATTCTTAATTAAATCTTTAGTTGATATTAATATTCCATTAAAAGAAGTGTTATGACGTGTGTAAGAATTGATAACATTGGGGTTATACAAGAAATAACCAGATACATGAGAGAAAAAGTGTTTATTTGTAGAAAAAGATATGTTTGTTTAAAAGCTAAAGATTTTGCTACAGAAAAAGTATATTTAAACGAATTAATGGATATTTTGAGAAATACGCCAATAAAAACAACTTTTGAAATAATGTATAATTATATAAAAGATGAAGGAGAATGTAATGCTCACTAAATATATAGATGCACAAATTGAATACGCTGAAGCAGAAAAAGAAATATGTCCCAATGGAATGTGCTCAATAGTAAAAACAGCTTCTGAAAGACCTGAGATTTTTAATGATATAAAAATTAAAAAAAATCACGCATATTTATATGTAATAGCTATGGGAGCTGGAGATTTTTATGGCGAAAACAAAAATGGAGACTTTTTTTGGGAAAAAGATTTAAAACAATATTACACTAAATTTTTAACATCAGGAGTATTTGTTCAACACGACAATAAAGACCCATCAAAAAGTATTGGTAAGGTTTTAAAAGCTATTTATAACGATGAAATGCATAGAGTGGAACTACTTATAGAGATAAAAAAGGAATTAGCACCAGATATTTATTATTCTATTGAAAATGGAGAAAGAATAGCGGTTTCTATGGGAACCAAAGTTACCGAAGAACATTGCTCTTATTGTGGGCATGTCACAAAAGACAGTCTAGCAAACAGATGTGAGCATTTGAAATATATGATGCATCAAATAATGCCTAATGGTGTAAGAGTTTTTGCTATAAACCATCCTCCTTTAAATTTCTTTGATATTTCTATAGTAAGAAGACCTGCTGATACTCAGGGGTATGCATTATTTCAAAAAGTAGCATCTGATAATAGTGAAAGGTTAATGCCCCAAAAAAAAGCTCTTTCTAAAATAGCAGAATTAAAAAAAAGAATAGATGCGTGGGCAGTATCAAATCCTCTCAACTATTCTGATATTAGAGAAATGAAACAAATACCTATGCCTATATTGAGTAATTTTATTAAAACAAATAATATTTTATTAAGACCATCTGAGATAATAGGTTTATTAAGCAATATAGATGAATATACATATTCTTCTCTAACCAAGTATGACACTTTAAAAACAATGATTAGATTATTGTCTTTATTGGAAGGGTGTGCACAACCACATATTGCTCCGGTTATTAAAATGGCCTCTGAAGACAGATATCCTGTTTTGAACAAATTAAAACATAGAGAAATATTAGTAAAAGAAGCTATGAATCAAATGGAATCGGAAAATATAGACGCTTTTGGAAATAAAAGAATAAAAATGAGAAAAAAACACAAAACCACTTCATATCCATATAATGAATATGCTGGAATAAGAATAAATTTAAACAATGGAGATAGTGTAACAGTTCAAGAACATATATTTGACGATGTTTTTGAAGCCTTCAAAGACAGTGGAGCAATTGATTCAGTATATGGAATATTGCCTAATGGAACTGAGAAAATAATATCTATCCAAAGGTAATTTGTGGGCAAAAAAATTGGTATTGGCAAAGTGGTAAATGTTTTTATTGATTCAACAAACACAATAAAAGCAGATGTTAAATTAGATAGTGGTGGTTATATAAAAGCTGTATTAGGGTCTGAAAAAATAAATGAAGACGATATTGTATATGTTATGAAAGATGATTTTGGCAGATATTATTTGACCCATAAAACATCATATAACCAAAGTTTGTTTACTTATTTGGAATCCCCTTTTTACACTACTGTTGCAGGAGATTTTATTACAGGTGTTACCTTACTTGATATAGGAAATGATAGTTTTGTTATAAATTTTGATTTATTAAATTCGGGTTCTCTGGCTATTGGTTCAGATATTGCATATATGGGGGTTGATTATGTTAATTATGTAGCTATAAAAAATGATACTAGTATTAGAAAGTTTGAAAGCGGCACATTGATAGAGGGTCCATTAATAAAAGGTTTTTCTTTTGATAAAAAGATTTCGTTTGAATTTTTAATAGGAAAAGTAAGAGATGATTTACTGCATCTAAAATCTATACAAGATATTGGAAAGATAATAGTTAAATCTACGAATTCTTTTGCTGAAATTATGGGCAAGTATGGAGCTCAACTAATATCTATATCTGAGGTATATAAAATAAAAGGCGTTGGTATAGGTTCTTATGTTGAATTAATTGCTATAGACCCTTCTTTTGCATCAGATTATTTAGATGATGTTAGAACAAATTTTTCCAAATTAACAGAAGAACTTAATGCACTAAAAATAAATCCTGATGTAATTATTGAATTTGATTTAGTTTTATCAAAAACTCCATACAATTCAAATATCTCAATTTCTTTTTTTGGTGAAATATATTATGTTACTTATTTTAAAGCAATAACTCTTGATGGAAATCGTATTGAAATATCAGCAAAACATATAAAATTAAATAATACAGATATTCTTAAAACAAATATTTCAGAAATGAAATTTAACAAGATTTTTGTAAACAATGCTTTTTATGTTAATGAAGGAGAAACCTCTCTAGCAATATTAAACCCAAAATTAACGTTATTACTAAGAGATGCCGTATTGTCTGTTGATAAATATGAAATCACTGCCACAGACTATATAGATATGCATGTAGGCGGCAAAGGATTCTATATAGATATATATGGTACTAGCTCACATCACTGATGATTCGTGTTTTTTTATAGTAATAATTTACTTTTTTCTATTTTTAAGTAAAATAATAATGAAAACTAAAATTAAAGGAGATAATATGAACGAAATTCAACAATTGTTACAGCTTGTTGCGCAACATTTTGGTTGGCAGGTTGGGGACAAGATAAAGACAGAAATAAACAGTATACTTGCCCTAGAAAATGTAGACATTAAGGAACTTCAAAACAGAATAAAAACCATTGAAAGTATTCTTGATGCCGACCCTGATACTGAGGAATTTGATGTAGCGCAAAATATTATCACTCAGCTTACTAATATTTTAACTAGACTTACAGATATTGAAAACAATATTTCAGATATTAGTTCAAGACTAGCTGATGTTGAATCACAAAATCAACAACAAAACAAAAGACTTGATGATATAGAATCACAATTATCCAATTTAACTTCAAATGATACAATTAATGGGATTCAGGAAGAAATTAGCAATATTGAAACAGAAATTGATAATATTGAAAACATAATAGACAGTAAAGCCGACAAAACATATGTTGATGAAAAATTTGTAACAAAAGAAAGTGTTACATCTATTAATGTAGAAGCATTAGCAAATATATTTAGAGCAGCAATGGATTGTGGATTTAACGGAGTTAGTTTAAGCGATTGCAATACTAATAATTCAAACAATAACCCACAAGATAATTCTGATAATGAAAATGGTGATACTGGGGACGGAGCAGTAATATAATTGATTTTCCTCCCTCTTTTTTTGTATAATGCCTTTTAAAAAGGCGTTTTTATGAAAATACCTTCTAAAAAACCTCTTACTGAAAAACAAATTCAAAATATGATTATAAAATATTTAGAATGGAGAAAAGATATATTCTTTTGGAGGCAAAATTCAGGTTCTTTTACTGAAAAAGCAAAATCTGTTTTAAGTAAAATAATTAATTCTATCCCCAGTTTGAGTCCTACTATTAAGGCAAGAATTATAGGTTCGTTTTACAGACAAGTAGGGCATTACGATTGTGCTAGTGTTAAAGGGCTTCCTGATATAATAGTTATCCAAAACGGAAAATTTATAGGACTTGAAGTAAAGACCAAAACAGGAAGACAAAGAGAGACCCAAAAAAACGTTCAAAATAAAATAGAAAAAGTTGGAGGGGAGTATTATATAGTAAGAAGTGTAGATGATGTAAAAAGAATATTGGACAAAAACAAATAAACTTGTTACAATTAAAAAAAATTACAAGGAGCATTTATGAGCTTTATAGAAAAAGTAGCTAGTTATTTTCAAACTTATGAAAATTCGTCAACTAAGGAAGGGTTGTTGAAAATAGCGGCTGAAGACGGGGTAACTGCCGATGACTTGGTTGCATTTCACAATTTAGTGTACGGTAATATTTTTACCGGCAAGAATCTCTTAAAAACAGCAAGCGAAAATCCTGAAAGTAAAATTATTGCTATAGGCATGGCATTTGACAAAGTTGCAAGTGGTGAAATGACCCCAGAAGAGGTTGTTGCTTACGCAAATGAACTAGGTATGACGAAAGAAGATGTTGATTTTATTTATGCACAAATTGAAAAACAAGCAGAAGAAGCTGGAATTATTGAACCAGAGGCAAATGAGTACGATGAAGATTTAACTGATAAAGTTGCAGAAGCAATGGATTATCTTGACGCAAACGGCATTGACCCTATAAGCGGGCTAATAATTGCTGCAAATGTTAATGAAGAAGGACTGATTGCTGACGAAAAAGTTGCTGAGGAAGCAGTTGAGGCTGGCTTTACAGAAGAGGACCTAACTAAAATTGCCGAAGTAGTTGATTTTCTAGGCGCTGTAGATGAAAAAGTTTTAGCTACTGCTGAAGCATTATTTGAAGCAGCGCATCAAGAATAAACCGCCTTTTCTCTTTCTTTTCACCTTTTAATTTCACTTATCTATCTTTTTTTAGTATAATTAACAAAAAAAGGACTGTTATGTATCCAATAGAAGAATTAGCAAATCAAATAGTTAATTCAGACGATGTTGCTGCAGAATTTGCAAAAATCGCAAGCAATATGGATGAAAGGTGGAAAGTTACTTTAGCTAGAGAGGTAAATAAACAGAATTTTATTAAAAAACTTCAAGAATCAGACTTAAATTCAGATATAAGATTTGATGTAGTAGAAACCCCTGAAATGTCTAAACTAGCTTCTGAAAAAGAAAAAAGTAGACCCCAAAATCTTACTAAAACAGCTTCTGTTAACAAACAGGCGAACATAGAAAAAAAAGCACAAATATTGCCTTCAATGTTTGTTATAAAACAAAATGAAAATATTTATAGAGAAAAAATTTCCTCAGGATACACATATAAAGAAACTTTAACAAAAGAAGCAAAAGAGGCAATTAATGATGAATTAGCATATGAATTAAAGGATAAAATAGCAAAAGAAGAAAATGAAAAAAATAGATTATTATTTGAAGCAGAGGTGGCAAAAGAAATACTGCTTGATAAAATAGCTTCTTTAACAGATATGGAGTCTGAAATGAGAGATATTATAAAAACTCTAGTAAAATCTAATATGGAAAAATATGCTGAAGATGTTTTAATGAGAAGCAATGTGAGAACAGATATGTTATCAAAAGTAGCAAGCGAAAATCTTGATATTGAGAAAAAAGCCAAATTAGACGATGCTATAAATAAACTTGCTCAGATTGACGAATTAATGGAAAAAAAAGCTATTGGTCCTCTGGCTAGAGTTGTGACAACTGTATTAGGTAAAGGGCTAAATTTAATTGGGACTGGTGCTGCATATGGAGCAAGAGGAGCTGCAATAGCAGCAAAGGGATTTGCTAGAACAGCTATTAAACACCCTATTGCCACTACTGCTGTAGTAGCCGGCTCTAATGTATCAGATAAATCTACTAATCAAATAAGAAATGTAGTGCTAGGATATTGAGATGTTAAACAATTTTAATTCTCTAATTTCTGATTCGTTTAAAAAAGCTGTTTTAAATACAGCTAGAAAAGAAGTGAATAATATTGTAGATACTTCAGTTATGACTGATGAGCAGAAAGAAGCAATAGAAACTTTTTTTGTTCAACCATTATTTTGGTCTAAATTATATTTTTTTGCAGGGATTTATTTTCAATTCAATGAAACTGATATTACATCAGTTATTATGAATCCAAATATTTCAGATGATGATAAAAAATATTTTCTTAACACTTTGTTGCTTAAACTAGGAATAGATAGTACGGGCGACATAAATAAAGACGCCCAACTTATTTTAAATAAACTTTTTTATACAAATGAAATAAAGACTTCTAAAGTGTCATCATTACTTGAGCATAATGAAATAAAAGCAATACAATTTAATCCAAACCTAATTCATTTTTGTAATGAATTATCACAATATGCTTATGATAATTTTAAAGATTTGTATCTAGCTGAAAATTTGAAAAGTTTATTTTATATATCTGAAATAGCAGATAAAACTGTGTCTTTTGATAAAATTAACGAATATTTTAACACCAAACAATCTACATATCACCGTAATTCAGTTGCAATATACACCAGTGATGCAACTATAGTTAAAAACTCCCAAAATATTTATGTTCCAGAAGGTGATATCAAAACAGTGTCTATTGATGGTATGTTTTTTGATATTAAGATTTTAGCCGACAATAAGGAAAATGTAAAAGTAAGTTTTGCTAAAAATAATTTTATAGGGAATGAAAAAAAAGAATATTTATTAACATTGATAGGCCCGGTAAATGTAACTATAGAGTTATATGGTAGTGAGATTTCTAATGATATTATCTCTGAAATTAATTCAACATTTAAAGAATATGATTGTAAAGTAATGGCTCCATTTAAAATAGAGGCTGAAATAACAGTAAACAATGAGAATAATTTAAATAAATTATATGAATTAACTAATTTTAAAGATTATGATTATTTTTTTGAAAAAATAAAAACATATGCTAATGAATTGATTTTAAATAATAATATGATTGCGGATTATGTCGCTAATATTTTTCTAAACCCTTTTGTGTTTAAATCGATTAGCTTTAATTATTTAGGAATTCCATTTAATGAAACTAAAATAACATCCAATATGAACAAAGATAATTGTTTAATTAAAATTGCTAAAATAATAGTTAGGGAAACAGGCAATGTTTACTCCTTTTAGTGTTGTATACGGCAGTTATTCTGATAATATAGAAAAAGATAACGATATTTTAAAAATAATATCATTGTATAATTCACTTACAGAAATACAATATATAAATTATATAAATAATGATTTTTTTATTCTTCCTACATATATAGAGGATATAGATGATGAAAACTTTACTCTGAAAGACGCTTTTGGAAAACAAATAAATTCAATCGTTGGATATATTAATGATGATAACGCTTTAATTAATATTAATATCACATTTCCAGCTTCCAAAAATGATTATATTGATTTTTATAATTTAAAAGGTTTTATTGTTTACGTTAAAATACCCAATGAAAAACAACTAAAAATAACACCTATTTTTAAAAACAAAAACCAATATTCTATATTTGATAAAGTTTTGCTTAACAGAGCTGAATTGTTTTTAAATTATTTATTTGGATGCACTTATTCAACATTGAATGATAAAGTTACTGAAATAGGTGACGGTTATGTCAAAATAGGGGAAACAACTTTTAATGTTGATAATGAATTAATATGTGTAAAAGTTGATGATGTTGTTAAAAAAGGCGATTTAATTGAAAAAAATTTCTCATTCACAAAGCAAAAAGGAATTATAGTTTTATCATATAAAAAAGATTTTACTTTTCCAATAGATATGGTACTACCTTTTGAAAAAATAAAAATCATTAAGGAATAATAATGTATTCTCCGTTTGCGTATGACCCATATGAAACTACAGGAAGTTCTTACTATTCTCCTTTATCAGGCTATTTAGCTGCCCCTCATATATTTAATCCTTCCACATATGGACAATATGCCCCAGATACTATGGCTATGATGAGAACTCCTTACGGAGGGGCCTTTCAGACTCCTATGTCTAATAATTATTATGCCGCTATGATTGCTCATCCATTTAAATCGTTCTTGACCTATAAAGTGCCTCTCTATATGGCTCCTGCTGGCTTAAATCCAGTTTTATTTGACACTTATGCTAACGAAGCTAAAGCTCAAGGGACAATTGGAACAGCAGGGTTTGTAGCAGGTAGCGGAATGTCGTTGGCTTTAGGCGCTGTAGGAGCTTCTTTTGCGGGTCCTATTGGTGGTATTGCCGGTTCTTTATTAGGAGAAGCACTTGGAAATACTATAATGGCTCCTCTTAATACTGCTGCCGGAAGAATTATACAAACGCATGAAGCAGCTAATTTGCTTAATGTAGCAGGGGCAGGAAAATATGGTTTTGGAATAAGTATGGGACAAGCAACTAAATTATATAAAGACTTTACTGCCTCCGCCGTTGAACATCCTAGATTCTCACCAGAAGAACAACAATTAGCATTCAATGAATTAGCAAGAAATTCAATGATAGATGATAGCGGTGATTTTGGTGAGGTGGAAATGAATATTAAAAAAATGAAAAATGTTGTTGAGAAATTAAGAGATTTATTTAATGGAAGTATAAAGCAAACCATTCAAGCATTAAGGCAATTAAATTTATCAGGAATAAGTTCTGAAGATTTTGTTCATGTTACAGCAGCTGCAGGAGTTGCTGCAGCAAACAAAGGTCAAACCACAGCTGATTATATTAATAATACAGTAAACACTGCTCAAATAACATCTAATCAGACAGGTTTTTCAAAAGGAACAATGTTTGAAGTTAAAACAATGTTTGACTCAACTACAGATATTGTTGGAAATGCTGTAAAACAGTTTTACAAAAAAGGATTATCAAACAAAGATAGAGTAGAAAAATTTCAACAAGATTTTATAAGAAGTATGTCGGCGTTAGGAATGAATGGAAATGTTTTATTGGCAAATAAAGCAATGTCTCCTCAACAATATGTTCTAACTGCGTTAGAAGCTGGTATACAGAAATACAATAAAGATGTTGGAGAACATTTAACATTAAGGGACGTAATTAATAATAAGCAACTTCAAGAAAAAATTATGAATAGATATGGAGTTAAAGAACTTCAGAAATTAGAACAGCAATATAATGGAGACTACAATAAAATATTTAATTATTTAGCAAACAAAGATAGTAGTTATTATTATGATGTATTGGATTTTCGTCGAACAGCTAATGATGTAAAAAGAATAGACAGTAAAAAGGTCTTAAATCTTATAAGTAGTTATTTGCCCAATATGAGTAGTAAATTAAAAGATTTATTAGTTCATAAAAAACTTGGAATGTTAAATCCGGAAGAGTATGACTCTACATTAAAATTGTTAGATATATATAACAATAATCCAGATTTGTTTGAAAAAATATTTAAAACAAGTGAACAAAGAACAGAAAAAGCTATAGCAAAAGATAGATGGCAAAGATTAAAAGCTGAAAATAGTTTTCAAGCAGTCTTTAGAAGAGTGAAATACAATTTTCAAAAAAGTATGGCAACTTTAGTTTCATGGATGCCTGGATTTGGTGAAGATGAAACATTCAAACCATTAAACACAAAAGTGGCGCAAGGAAAAATAGGTAAATATTATAACGCATTGAATAAACTAGGTTCGGTAAAACTAGATGATATGTTAGTGCGTGGATATTTTCCTTCTTCTTTTGAAGGGAATGTGTTTAGCGCTTTAAGAAGAACGTTTGTTGGAAGTGAAGATGAAAGAGATGTAAGTAATAGAATGCAAGATTTATTAGGGGGACAATGGTTTTCTTACAATAAAGAGGACTTTCCGCATATATGGGCGGCTGCTAAACATAGAAGAAGAGCAATGGAACATATGTATCGTACTATCGATTCATGGTCTAAAGGAGATGAAGAAGCAACTTCCGTGTTGGCTGCATACTTTTCAAAGAAAAGAACAGAAGACGAAACGAATTCGGCTGTTACCAATATTGGAGCGACTGATGAATTTAAAAATTATTTTAAAAAATTAACACAGACAATAACAGAAATAAATAACGCTATTAAAGAGGCTAAAGCAAAAATAGGCGCATCACAATTTGAAGCTATGAATAGTGACGATGTTAGAGAAGGATTGCTTAAAAAATTAAACTTTAACGGTTCTTATGAAGAGATGATAGAAAAAGCGCACAGTGACAACAATTTAAAAAGTAAAATAATAAAAACATATGAAAAAGCAGGATTAGACCAAAAACAAGCTAATGCGTTATTTGAATATGAATTTAATAGAGCAAAAAAACAAAAAACAATAAACGAAATGAAAACTATATATACAGCTGATGAAGCGGGTATAGTTGGAGTTTTAAGGCAAATGGGATACAAGGGGGATATAAAATATGATGATATTAAAGACATATCTGAAGCATTATCAGAAAACGCTATTTTTAGGAAAAAATTTACAGAATCTTTAATGAAAAGTAATCATATAAGCAAAGAAGCAGCTACCAAAGTAGTTAACTATTTAACTAAATACGGAGACAAAGACGCAAATATTAGAGCAGATGTGTTGTCATTTAATCAGATATCTCAAGAAGATTATATGGAAGTATTTAAGAAAGATAATATTGTTTCTAATATGTTTAAAAAGGGAGCGGCAATAGAGACGCTAAAAGCCATGCAAGCATATAAAAATAATTTTGAAGATTTTTATAAAGATATAAAATTCCTACAAGAAAATGAAGAATTTAATGATTATTATGGAAGCAGCGAAAACTCTAAAAAAATAATGAATTTTATGATGTCAAGAGGACATTTTAACAATAAAGAACAACTAGACGCAATAACTAAAGTATATACTTCTTTGAGAGATTATTTTGATAAGCATGGTAAATTAGATTTTAATGGACGTACCTATATGTCTTTTAAAGAATTTGTTGCAGATGAGCCTATGTTTAAATTATATACTAAAAAAATATTAAGTGCTGGATTTGCTTCTCAATTAAGTAAAAAACTTGGAATAGATGCTTATGAGAATCCAGAAGATATTATGAAGTTAATAAAAGGCGCTTTTAAATATGATGAACAAACTGGTAAATTTACGCTTAAAAGCAAAGAAGAACTAGATAAAAATTTTAAAGATTTGCCGGCATTGTTAAAAAAATTGCACCTTGGAGAATCGTATGCTGATTTGGGAAGAATAGAAAGCCAATTAAATGGGGACAACAGTCTAAAACAGACAAATTCTTGGCTACAATCTATCTATAGAGTATTAGAAGAAATTAAAAATGGAGATGAAAAAAACTCAAAAATTAAAAATGATAATATAAAACATTAATTTTGCTTTTTTTATTGAATTTTTGGTAAAATACAGAAAAAAAGGAATTGTATGATTGTTCCTATGTATGACAATATATGTTGTAAAAGAATAGGTGACGACAAGAAAACTGCGTCAGGAGTAATAAGAGGAATTTCAAAAGAAAAACCGTTAATTGTAAAAGTTATATCCGTAGGCGATGAAATAAAAGAAGTGCAGCCTGATGATATTCTTTTAATAAATAAATACTCCGGAGTTGAAATGGAGATAGAGAAAGAATTACTGCTTTTTATAAAACCAACAGATATATTAGCAAAAATAAAAGGATAAAAAATGGCATTAGATTTAGAACAATTGGCAGAAGAATCAACTGAGACAACAGAAACACCAAAAAACAATGAACATTCTGAAAACGTTAAAGAAAAAACAAAAGAAAAAAAATCTATTTTTGATGAGGCGTCTCAAATATTGGAATTACCTTTTGAGGTTGCTATGCAAAATCTAAAAGTTAGTGAAGAGGATATACTAGAAGCGGGAAAACAGTTGTTTATTAATGGTAATTTCGAATATAAGTTAAAACTACCTTTTGGAATGGAAGTGATTCTAAAAAGTAAAAAAGCCCTTGATGAAGTAGATTACTATACCTTTCTGTATGATGCAATGCAAAAAGAACTAAGCATGGAAGAATTTAGATATATGTTAAACATAAGAAACCTTGCTCACTGTATTGTTAAGCTTGGAGATAAAGATATGTCTAAGATGACTTTTGATGAAAAGGTTGATTATTTACTATCATTACCATCACCATTGATAGCTTCAATTTTAAATCAGACCCAAAAATTTTGGAGTTTAATGTTGTTAATGATGCATAAAGATTTTGTGGGTTTTTTAATGGAAAAAGAGGGGCAGTAATATACTGGGCGTTAAAGCGTCTAGACAAAATGGATTCCCCTCCAGATGACGCTTTAGAAAATTTGGTTTTTGAGCAGTTAATATATTTGAAAAAATATTCCAAATTTTTAGAAATTATAATTCCTACACGTTTAATAGAAAAAGCTATAATGTTGCCTAACGTAAAAGAAGAGTTTAGAAAAGATTTAGAAGAACAATCTCAAGAGAATTTAAAAGAACTGATAAAAGGACTAATAATTGATTAAGTTTGACAGGTACTCTCCGCTGGCAGAAGTTTTTAAAAACGAGTTCAATATTAAACCTTTTGATGTTCAATATTGTTTTGAAAAACATTTAATATTATATAAAAATAAATATTGGTTTGATACGGTTACTTCATTTATTAATTTTATTAAACCCAAAATGGATATTGAATATTTTATAAATGAACACAAGACAATAATATCCCCTCTTGAAACTCTAAGAATGGAAGAATATAAGCAAAACCTAATCAATATAGATAAGATTATATCTCAAATACCGCATCAGGACAAAGGAAAAAATTACTTAATAGTTACAGAATCAACTTCTATTAACTTCAAAGATAAAACTGTAAAAATACCAAAATACGGAAGATTGTATTTTGAAAAAAACTTTGCAAACCAAACTACAGGTCTTTTTATTACAAATAAAAACGGTCAGATTTTATTTTATGTTAGAGCTGCTTCCTTGTTATCTAAACCATTAAATTTTGACTCAACAAAAATAAATAAAATATATTTTGACTACAATATGGATATAAATCAATTCACTAAAGAGGAAGACACTATAGTTGTGAAACCAAATCAATTTTTATTACTTGAAGATATTGTTAAAAAAAATAAAAGAATAATAAAATTTTTTATGAGAGGAAAATTAACAGGAAAATTTTTATTAAAACATCAAGATATTATATGGGCAATGTATAGAAACTCTCCTGTAAATGGCGAATTAATTTACGATTCTATTTTATCAGGAGATTATACGCCTAATGAAATTACCCTAATAAAGAAAATGTTGTATGAGTTAGATATAACTAAATATATACATCCAAAATATTATAATGATTTTAGAAATTTAATTGTTTCTCTTCAAAGAAAAATTAACGAGAAAAAACAAATATACAAATTAACCAATAAATATATTATAGTTAGAGATTTTAAAACCATTAAAGAAAATAAAGCAAAATATCTTTTTGACGCTTTTTTTGATTATAAACATATTTCAAAAGATGAAATTTTAGTAAAATCAAAGACGTTAAAATTCAAACAAAAATTAACTCACGCCAATATTCCTCAAGTTGCATTTAAAATAATGCAAAAAGTATCTCATACTGAGCTTTTTAATGAAATACGTGAATATGTATCAGAATCTTTTAAAATTCAATACGGGATGGAAATAGTTTTATTAAAACTTTTAAACAAACACAAACCTTTCTTTTTTGGTAATTTCAATAACACTTTTCATATGGTTGGTAAAAACGGGACATTAAAAATTATATATGATAAAAAAGTGGAATTAATTAAAGATGTTAAAAATCAAAAACAGTGGGTTAAATTCAACAATTTTAAAAGTTTTTATATTTATAAAACAGATTTATCCTTTAATTTAAATAGATTACTAGATTTTGTTAAACAAGCAACATATATTAAAAAACCTGTTATTATAGATAATATTTTAAAATTAATTATTGCTGGACCAACTTATCATTTGTTTAATATTGATTTTGATTTTCCTTTGTATGTAAAGGAAGGATGGCATTCTAAAAAATTATTTCACTTATTAAACGCTAACGGGATAATTGACATTCCTTATCATAAAACGTCTTACAGTAATATTCACCCTTTTTATACCGACCATAGATTCGGTGTTTATAAAAATAAAGAGCTAGAAAAAAAAGCCAAAAGGATATACAGGGAAATAAAAAAAGAAGATATTAAAAATGCACAAATAAATTTTTTGTTACAAAGTATAAAAAATGGCCCTGAGGAATTTGATAAAAAGAAGTGGAAAGAATCTTTTGAGAAGACCTGGTCTTTTATTTTAGAAGAGGGAATAACGGTTTAATTCTAGCATCGTTTGAAGGAATTATTTGAGCTGTTATTTGTGTTGATGTTCTAACTCCTCCAATAGATGCTTCATTAGCGTTTTTTATTTCAAAAAACTCTCTTGTTGTTAAATCAAACATTATACTACCTAATACAAAATCAAGCCTACTAAATGTAGTATATATAGCTAAATTGTAAAAGGTAATACCTTTATCTGTAATTACTTGTTGTGATTGTGTTTTTATTCTTCTAGCTTTAAAATAAATAGGGATATAATGGTTAATTTGCCCTGTTCCATTACACATTGAACAATTGGTAGATATTCTTTGCCCCAGGTCATCATCATAGCATTCTGGGCACGGTTGACTTTCCAAATTCTTTACAAATAATGCGCATTCAGTTCCAGAAATCGACCAAAGTCTTTCAAAGTCGAACATTAACTTATTTACTATTCCATATAAATCTTTTCTTCCTTTTGGTTCTAATTTAAACGCTGAAGATGTTTCTACAACTTTACCATCTTTTAATAATTCGAAATAAAAATCTTTATAAAAGATAAAATCAAATTCAATCATATTTACTTCAACTTCATAAATATCATCATCTTTTTTTATCAAAATATTATTCTTGGATTTATCATTAATCAAATCGTATGAATCCATTTCTATTGTTGTGTTTTCAGTTTTCATTTTTAGAACAATGGTGTCGTATTCAGAATCTGTAATTATCTTAAACTCAAGATTCCCTGCTGTAATTAGTAATATTTTAATATCAATCATAATGAAATACTTTCATCATTATATTTTATTTCATTATTTGTAATTTCAATGTTGTCTTTGTTTTCTGGAGAAACAATCACATTATCTCTATAAATTGAAATAGTGCCCTCTATTTTATCTGTTTTATATTTTATATTAGAGATATTAGAAGCTGCATTCACAATTAAAGGGGTTTCTGAAATTTTATTATTTAAATCTACAAAAAAACTATTAATTAATTTTATATTTTCATTTAAAATAGGAATTATGTTTTCTATCCTGTCTATTTTTTTCAATTCTATTATAGGCATTTCAAATCCTTTTTCTTTTATCTTGTTAATATAATAATTTATTGACAACTCTATATCATCTAACATAGAATTAACACTGTTTAAACTTAAACTATCTATAGAATTTATTTTTTTAAAAAACACTTTTAATTCAGCTATTATTGATACCACTATAATCCCTTAATACTTTAATATATGCTTGTTTCATTTTGTCTTGTAATTCTTTTCGCTTAGAATAATATGTGGTTTTTGGTAGTCCCGTATATTTGTATGCTTTTTCAGGGCTCATATTTTGTGTAATTGTATGCAATATTTTTTCCTCATCCTTAGAAAGTCCATGCAATAAATCTTTTGGATTAATGTTTATTTTAGAAGTATCAACTCCATGCACAATAGCTACGTGCTGATTATTTTCAAGTATATTTTTTACTTTAGATTCAGGTATTTTTAATTTTTTTGCAATATCGTATGTTGTTGGAGTGATATGCTTATAAGTTTTCATTTCTTTATAGGTATTAATAACTTTATTTTCTAAACTTTTAGAATATTCCGTGGTTTTTACTAATCCTCCTTTTGCTTGAGCTGCCCTACTCATTTTATTCATATATGATGCTAAATGAGTTTGAAATTGAGATTTATTAGGGTCATAAGTTTTCACCGCCTGATTATACAGTCTCTCAATATGAAAATCCAACATAGCAGGAGAAAAATGTCCCTCATATTTAGTCTTATAATAAGACAATAATTTGTTTTTTTGTTTTTCATCTAACACTTTACATCCTTGTAGCTACATCTTTATATGATTCCATTTTGTTGCGGTTATGATATCTATCATATAATACTCCTCCCGTCAAACCAACACCTATTGTATCATATATCATATTACTTTTGTGTTTGTCTATTTCTTTTGTTAATTTTTTATAATCGGGATGACTTTCAGCTAATTCACCATAATCTTTTTTAAGCTGCTCTAAATTTTTCATAGCACCTCTATACCTTTGAAAACTGGTTATAATTGGAACATATGAAGCTCTTTTTTGTATCATATTAGGAATATTAGCAACATCATCAATATATGGAGTATATTTTAAAGCAGGATTCATTGTATTCTTTTCATTTGTTTCTTTTTGTTGTTTTTTCTTATGTAAATAATATGAAATTGCAGGAATAGCAGACAATCCCAGACCAATCAGGTTACTTCCTTTTAAAAATCTGCTAAATTTACTCATTTTTATAGTAGGGTTAAAAGCTTTAAATCCCTCCCCTATTTCTTTAACACCTCTTTTTAGATGTTCGGCAGGATTAAAGGCATGTTTTAGATTTTTAAATAATTCAGCCTTATGTTTAGAATTAATAATTTTTTTACCGGCATCCATTCCATGCATCATAGCCCCAAACGAATATACACTTCCTGCAGCAGCTGGAGCATATATCATTCCTGCATGTAGCAAACTTGGTTTATCATCTTCTCTCATATATTTTTCTCTTAAAGCTTGTGATGCCTCATTCCCTGCATAAGAAGCTGCAGCTCCAGTTATACCTCCTGCAAATCCTCCAGCAAGCCCCCCTCCTATATTTTTAGCTATCCCCTTTATTTTACTTGTGTTTTTGTCTATTTTATCAAAAGCACTCATAGTGCCAGTAAGGGCGGTATTAATTAGTGTGTCATTTTTTATTTGCTCATATGGATTTTTTTTATTTATTTGTTGTACATTATTATATTGTTGTATCTCTGACATTTGTCTGCTCCTATTAATATTGTGCTTTTATTTTATAATATGTGTTAATTATAACACCATTATTATTAATTGTAAACCATCCATAATATGTAGTAGGTCTTGTTAGAAAATCATTAGTATTATATACAAAAATTATTTTATTCCCGTTTATCGATTGTGGAGAAACTTCTTTTATTTTGTCACTTAAACCCTGTGCCATATTCTTTCTATAAAGGGTTAATTTAATATTAGATGCATTGGGAGATAGATTATCTATTTCCACATTTAATGTTACAGTATCTCTAACTTTATGTTTAAATATAATCATATTTATCTCCTTATTTCCCTATTTTCTTGGTTTCAATAATTTTTCCGTATTTATCTTTAATTGTCATTATTCCAACATTTGAATTGTCATTGGATAGATTTCCACTATATGTTATATTTCCATTTTTATCTGTTATCGTTATATGATTATCGTTTGATTGGTTTTTTAGTTCATTTGATAAATCTTGCTTTGATATAATGTTGCCATTTTTATCTTTAATTATAAGACTATTTGCAATAGTGTCATTTTTTCTATCGTCTGGTTTTATTTTATCTATGATATTACCATCTTTATCTTCAATTATCAACGTTTCTAAATCAGATTCATTGTCTTTATAATTTAATATATCATTATATATCACATCTCCATCTTTGTCTTTTATAATCAAGCATCCACCATATTGAGACTCTGTATTGTTTTCTGACACTTCTTTATCTATTTCTTTTTCTATGTCAGTTAGGGTTATTTTAATAAAATCATCTTTTAGTTCTGTGCATAATAAATTTGAAACAACCTCAATTCCATCTGATGTAGGTATAAATTGCACACTAGTTGAAAGCACTAATAAATCAACTTGATTTATTTCTAATTGTTTATATTCTTCATAATTAAAATCGTTATATTTTTCTAAAACAAAATTATCTTCGGGAGCTACATTAACTACAGAATATACCGGGGCTATTCCTACTATGGAAACATTTGTTGAGACTGTATTAATTCTATTTTTTAGACTTGATATATATTTTAAATAAGCTAGCAACAGTGAACTGCCTTTATATTCTGAATCAGCAGAAGAATTATCTTTTTTAGCTTTTAGTCCTAAAATCTTACTTTTGTTTATTTCCAGTGGTTCTTTTTGTTTTTTCTCTTTTATTTTTACATCAACATTCGTAAAAAACGACATTAAAGGTGATGAGATTGAATATTGATAATTTCCTCCTATAGCAGTTGAATGGCTTAAATTTGTATCTTTTAAAAACGAAATTACGTGCTTATTTGCCCAGTCGTCATATTTTATAGAACCATTAAATGGATTAGCACTTGAAATTCCCCCTTCATTATCTAAAGTGTAACTAATAAAGGTGATGTTTTTTGAATAATCTACAGTTTCATTCAATGATAGCACAGATTCAACATTGCTAGGAATGCCGTTATCTTTAGAGAACAATTCTTCTAGAGTATACATAGTAAAAGATGGTTGCGCCATATCTAAATCAACTGGGAAATCTTGAACTATTCTTAATCCCATATTCTGATATAAAACATTTAAGATTTCGTTTACATTTATATATGAATTAATCATATTAAATAACATTTTAACTGAATTTGGGTTTATTGTTAATTTGTTTAAAATAAAATTATCAGTATCTTTTAGCATTTTTGATTTTTTTATAAAAATCTTATCAGTATCTTCAAGTTTTTCTGCTTTATAAACCAAATTTAACAATTGATTTATTAGGTCTACCGGAGACAAAACAATATTTGCATCTGCTGTAATAATTTGTAGAAAATCAGCAGAATTTATAACTGGAATATCTGTAATTTTTGAGAGAGTAGATATTGGGTAATTTCTATTCATATATACAAATAATTTAGGGATTAAAACAGAAGTAGTTCCTATATTTGATGAACTAACTTGGGAAATCCCTTTTGTTTCTATCCAACCAATATTGTTACTAATTTCAGGCTTTGATACATATGTTTTTGATATAGAATAAAAAGTACTTATTTGCGCATTAAAACTATTAATTGAAAGCTGAGTTAAATTTTCAAAATATTTTAAATTCATAATTCACCTAAAATAAATAAGTTTTTTCAGCTGCTATATTAATTCCGTTATTAATATTTACAGCCTTACAAGGCAACTCATTGTTTACACATATAGGAGATGTAAAGAAATAATTATCATCATCCAAAAAAGAAACTTTATTACTTAAAATATTCAAAAATTCTAAATTTGAAACTAAAATTCCAGCGTTCATATTGTTAAATAAAGTGACAAGCAAATTAACGTTTGCTAATGTTGCAGGAATTCCTGAAATCGGTTCAATAAAAGAATATAGAACATCATCACAATATTTGTTTAATCGTCTAGATGTTATTAAATATATAAAAAGTTCCGTATATATTTTTTCAGTATTTGGTTCAGTTAAATCAGCATATTTTAGATAATCGAATAAATTTGAATTTACACTTTCTGTCGCAGCGTTTGTTGAGTGTTCAGAGTATCTGTTTTTAAAAAATTCATTTCTTTCTTGGTACATCTTTTTAAAGAGAGATTCAAACGAATCACTAGTCTGAATTAACTTATATAAATAATCCATATATTTTCCGGTAAAAGTATTGTTTTTAGTTAAATAGTTTTTGGCATCCATATTTATTTTTAACGATTCTTGTTTACTAATTTTAAATGTTCCTAATTTAGCTAAAAAAGCTGAATGAGATATTACAGAATTTAATTCTGTCGAATCAATTACTGTTAATTGTTTTAAATTATTTAAATTTTTTAGAATTACTTCATTAGATATTGCTGTATCTGTAATAACTGAATTTAAATCACTTAATAAAAATGTTTTTATATTTGAAAATTCGACAACAGTATCTGTATTTGATAAGCTAAAAGATGAATCTAACACAGAAAAAATGTTGGTATTTATACTTTTTAAAACATTAACATACATATTTTTATTCTGTTTGTTTATAGATGATAAGATATTTCCAATTCCAATATTAACAATACTGTCATCTGTGAATTGTTCTAATTTTTTAGAGAATATCTTAAATTTTATAGTTTTATCGTTTTTTATATAATAATTGTTTTTAAACCATTCAAATGATGGTATTTGAGCGTCTTTAAAATCGGAAGAGCTTATTTCATCTGTATATGTAAATTCAAACTCATTTATTTGTGATAATTCGGCAAATGTTTTTGATAATTCAGCAATTAATTTATCTACATTATCAACAAGAAAAACAGTATTGTTTTTAATGCGTGAATAATCACATTCTATATCGTTGTTAAATAATTTTATTTTTATATCAGTTAAAGCAGACCATGTATTATCTTCGGGAACAACTTTAAGCCCTCCTCCTATTTGTATTTGTTCAATAGAGGATGAAAACACAGGAACGGGCATTATTGTTTTTTTTCTGCTTTCAAGATAATTATTTACAAAATCCTGCAACGTTTCATCAATATAAGTAGTGGAGGTGTCTATATAATCTATTATAGATTTGTAATAATCAAAATCAAAAGTTACATTCATATCGATTCCTTATCATACATATTTAAGTGCATGTTTTTTTATATCAAAATTACCATATTCTAATTCGCTAACGGCCTCGTCATAAAGTTTTCTATCAAGACCAGGAAATGGTAATTTTTCTTTCAAAATATCTTTTGCTGCTATATTGCCATCATAATCATAAAGCTCTATTTTAGAACTGCCAGGCCTTAAAGTAAACCAATTATTTTTTTTAAAATCACAAACAAAATAGAACCCAGCTTTATTCTTAACTATAAATTTTTCTTTGGCAGTCCCAACAGCCAAATATATGTCTACTTTTTTAGGATTAATAGCTACAAGCCCTTTTGTAACAGGTTGAACTTCATCAGACCCTTCTTCATAGCCACCTATGTCTCTTTTATAACATACTGAACTAACCTCTACTCCTACATTAAATTTTTCATGGATAAACAATTTACCATCAACTAATTCAATAGGGTATGTAGATATAAAAATGCCTATATTTTTATTTGACGACATTTGTTCTTCCGTCATCATTAAGAGTCTTTTTTTGTCATCCCATTTAACACCTACATAAAAGAGATGCTGATTTTCATAGGTAACTTTTCTATTGTCTATTACTCCTATATCCATTCTGCCTTTTACTGTTAAGGCAATTCCAGAAGGTATGTTTTTTTCTTTTTTACTCAATTGCGCATTAAAGATTACTTTAGCCATCAATATCCTTTGTAAAATTGTATATTTTAAAATCTCTTAAATACATCAATTGATAAATTAAACCGGAATCATTTTTTATTGCACTTTCATATTGAAAATTATGTTGATTTAAATACGGATTTATTTTATTTTTTTTTGTATTTGAAGAAAAAACATCACTTTTTGCAACTATATCAAATTCAGTTTTCTCTGCATTAAAAAAATTATCTATTTGGGAATTTTCTTTATATAAAAAACCCTCCCTATGAAGCTGATTAACATCTTTAAAAAACCCATTTTTAATTAGCTCCAAAACATCATTTAACATTTTATTCCTCTATTATTGGATTTTGTTCAACATCAGATTCTTTAACAATTACAGAATATGTAATTATTCTCGTTACGGTTCCCTGCATATCTGTACTTTCTATAGTTTCAATATGCTCATATCTATTATCTGTTAAAAGTTTCTGCATAAATTCCTCATATAGTTCTGCCACAGAAAAATCAGCAAAAATGAACATTTTTGTTTTTATTACTTTCTTATATCCGTCTAACCCGAAAGTGCCAAAAACGTCCATCATCCTCTTCTATCTCTGGCCATAATAGCAGATTTTACCATTTTTAAATATGGAGCAACTTTTCTTGCTACTTCTCCGCTACATTCTCTTAATTTTAACTGAAGGGCTGAGACCTGTTGTAAATCCAAATTATCCACCATCCAATTAGGGCTTTTACTTTCAAAAAAATGTCTTAATTTTGTGCAACTCCATCTTCCAATATCTCCTACATTCATTTTATTCTCCTTTGTAAAAAGTTCCAATATTTTGTAGCAATCTTACGTTAAAAGCTTCAACTGTTTTAAATCTTTCAAAATTTCTTACTTCAGCTGTAGAAACAATAAAATCATCCATAAACTTAGGACAATTTTTTGCACTAACATTATAAAAATAATTTTTTTGCTGCGATATTCTTTCTAATTTTTCAGTTGTAAGCTTACCAGATATTATAGCATTTTTCATTATGTTTCCTTAATATAATTTGTTAAAACTAAATTATTTTTATCATTATATATTAATTTTAAATCAGTACCATTTAAAGTTACATTACAATTTTTACCTAAAGCCTGTTCAATATTAGCCTCAAAATCATATTTAGATAAATCTATATCTAAAACATCTCCCTCTGTTATATCGTTCATTACACCAATACTACATAAAAACATATGAAATAATTCATAAGGCAATATATCTGTTGCAGTGTCATCATTCATAAAAATAGTTCCAATACATCCATTAAAATAATCTTGATAATCAGAAGATGCAATATTATTTCGTTTTATTGATTCATATATTCTAATAAATAAATTGATTAAGGCACTTTCAGATGAGTAAATATTATTAGTAGGTCCCAATAATGCCGCAAAATCCCAAGGGTCTACTCCATTAAATCTATCGTAAAGTATCTTAATTTGAGAAACCGAATCTTGTACACCTATAATATTATCTTTATCTTTGATAAAAAACGTTTTAATCAAAGCATTCCATACTGTGTCTTTATACTTTAAAGATACCCCGCTTGTACATCTGTTAGACAAGAAACCACCTAAAGTAGCAAAATATCCGTTTCTTACAACATCTATAAGCAGCATATCATCATAAATTGATATAGTTTCTATAATTTTATGTTTAGAAGTTGCTAGAGGCAGCACTACCTCTTTGCTTCCACTGTCATATTTAAGTGTTGCTTTAATAGCTGCTGGCAGTATTCTTAATGTAAGAGCTTTTTCATTGATGGACATATTTTTATATTCTTGCGTTGTTATTTTATTCAAGTCTAAATCGAGAGTTTTATTTATCTCTGTTTTATATTGTCTTATGTAAAGAGTTGAAAAACTAACCACGGCTTCTTCCGGAGTTCCATCTAGCCCATAATCCATAGCTGGGGCAGATTCTGGAGTGTCTAATTCCAAGACCACATCCCTAAAAGTATCACTATATAAATGAATTATTACATCGTTGAGGTCAAAGAAAAACACTTCCAATAATACAGTAATTTGTTCAAGCATATTAGGTGCATTTTGCGCAAGAAATAAATCCATCAAAGCATGTTTTAAAACATATTCATCTATTTGTATCTCATTATTATTGTTGTCTAATAGTGTGTCATTTTTAAATAATTTAATTAATTCAGGTTTTTTAGATAAATCATTTAATGTTATTTTTCCATAAGTTTTAAAATTGAACTCTTTAACATTTAACATGCCATAATAAGGTTTAAATACTTCTTTTAAATCTGTTTCTTTAAACACATATGGCCCTATATTATTTATGTTTTGTTTAGTTAATAAATCATGGAGTGTATATATGTTTTCTTCTTGCATATAATTGCTAAACGTATTTTGCATTGTTGAATAATGTGTATCACTCATACCTAAAAACGTTTTTTGAACATCATCTAAAGATATCTCATCAAAATATTTTAATTGTATAGATGGAATAAATTGATTCTTTGGCGCAGTAAATATACCGTATTTTTCTACAATTGAAGCATTTTGAAAATAAAAATCTGCATCTATAACGCTATCATATATAGAAATGTATTCTAATTTTTTTTGCAATAACAAATTTTTATTAATAAGAGTAAGATTTATTATTTCATCAACACTTTCATATAGGGTTGATATATCATCATCGTCTTTTGAATAATATTTATAATTTTCTTTATCAAATTTTAGTCTAACATCGGAAATGGCGTTTGATGTAAAAATAATTCCTGTATTCATTATATCTTCAGATTCTTTTAGGCTAATAGGCGAATTTAAAGTATTAATACTATTTTGTGGTTTGTATAATTTTAAATTAGTTCCCTGAAAAGCATAATTTCTTACATCATATTTAACTAAAGCGTTTCTGCTTACAGGTTCTACATAATCTTGTTCTCCACTAGTTGAAATAGTGTGTTCTGTGTAATCTTTTAATGTAAGTAAAATTTTATTTGAACTATTTGTAGCTGTTCCCAATGTTCCTGCATTTATTAATTCTACAAATTTAGAAGCTAAAGCTACTTCATTGTTTACATCAGGATTATTTTCATTGGTAGTATCAATAGTGTATTGAGTGTCATCTACTTTTATATAATAAACATATCCTCTTCTAAATTTAACAACTTCTATACTCCCACTTTGATGTTTACCATCAGCATAAGATTGTATTTTACTTATATTAAATAAATCTGTAGGGGCACCTGTTACTGTTAAATCTGTTTTTTCAGAAGTTAAAATCAATTTACTGTCTGTTTGCTCTAAGGTAAAATCCATTTCGTAAGGATAATCATCGTCTACAGTATATGATGAATTAACTAATTCTACCTTTATAGGACTAGATGAATTATTAACCGCATCCAATATTTCACCTATCGTAGGGAATATTGTATCTGAACCATCTGAAGCATACACTACTTCTAAAGTGTAGTTTTCTTCATCCCAGTTTACCTCCAGGTCATGTTCGCTTGAGTTGTCTTCAGTAAGGGATACATTTATAGTTAACCCTGTTTCAGTTGTAGGATAATACCACGCAAGTTTTACCTCATTATCATCGTCTATTGGAGCAGCAGAATAATAACCTGCTTCGGTAGCATAACTTACTCCGTCTATTCCTTCAGTAATATTGCTTCCAAGTGTATCAGCAACTATATCGGGAGTATCGTCTGTTGTTGGAGTATAAGAATAAGCAGTTCCGTTTACATCTAAAGTATTTGTTTGTTCAGGAAGTAAATATTTCACATATATTTCAACTATTGCGTTTTGTGCATCTTGTGCTGCCTGGGTTTCTGTAAAATTACTTATTTTACATCCGCTACCAGTAATTTCAGAATCAGTAAGATTTAGTTTGATTTCTTTAAAAGTCGAATTATCTAGAAATAATCCGTCTAGATTATTTAATGTTAAAAACATATAATCTATAGATTCATCTTTATGATAAAAAACATCTTTAAAAGCTTTTACATTTAAGATTGAATTGTCCTCAAACTTAACATATGATACAGTTCCCGAAGTTACCGTTAATGTTTCAGTGGCTTTTGATAAAGTATTTATTTTTTCTTGTTGTATTATTTCTCTAACACTTAAAGCATTAGTGTTAAAACTATTTTTCTCTTGAATTTTATCCCAGGTTTTACTTTTTTTTAGAAAATTAACTTCAAGAAAATCGTAAAAATCTGAATATTTCTTAATAGAATCATCCTCTGAAACCAAATTATTACATTTGATTTTAAAAACATCAGATTGCAATTCATATTCAACTCCCAGCAAGTCACCAGATATTTGTTTTAAATACCCATCTATATTGTTAGTAAATACTTTATTCAAAGTCACTCCTAATAAATTATTTTTTATATTGTTTTCATTTGTTAGCAATGTAAAAATTTTATCATATTGATTAACGGCATCAGAAAGAGCTAATTTTAGCTCATCTAGAGTATAATTGCCGCTTAAAAGTAATTCAACGTTAGTCATTAATATTACCTTCGAGTTGACTCAATCTGTTTTCAATTTCCTCAAATTTTACCTTATTGTTCTGATTTTGCGTTTTGAACTTATCTGCTAAGACAGTTAATGCATCTGAGATTGATTTAATAGCTTCTACATGCTTATTCATAGATTCAGCAACTTTAGTTTGCAATACAGCTGTATCTATATCTCTGTAAATTATTTCTTCAGGTAATAGCGACGTATCAAGCTCATCAGTAATTTCTGCTTCTAATAATTCGAAACTTGAAGCCCCTTTAATGTAAATTGCTAATTTACCAGTTTCAAAAGAAGGCTCTTCCACTGAGAGCATTTTTGTTTTTATTTCGATAAAATTTCCATTTATACTTTTAAACAATCTTAGACTTTTACCAAATGGAGTAAATGAAATTACAAGTTTATAAATATTATTGTCAAAAGACAAGAATTCCTCAGGAATTACTGAAAATCCATCTACTAGAAAACTATTTTTAGGTTGTGCTTTAAAATTATAAGCGAGGTCTGCTCCATTAGGATGTTTTACAATACAATACCCTTTAATATTGTTTGCCAAGACTTCAAACATAGTATCCTTTTCAGTCGATTCAACAATTACTGGTGTTTGTTCGCCAAGAGAATTTACCCCATAAACCACATCTGAAGTAACATTGTATGTTTGCACTCCAAATACTACATTAAAAATATCGTTTCTCGCCAATTCTGGATATTTTGCAAAAGATTGTTTATTGTTTACACTTTCTTGATAAGTTACTATATCCAAGGAAATGCCGCTATGTTTATTATCTCTATCTACAAAAAGATAATTTCCATTTTCATCAACAAATGACCATACAGGATATTTTAATGAAAGCTCAATCTCTTCTTCATTGTAAATTTTAACCACCCCATTTAAAGAAACAATATAATATTTTCCATTGGCAAGTTGCGCATCTTGCACTTCATTTTCAGTATTAACTGTACCATCAATAAAGTTGAAAAAATACAAATTATTGTCAATATCTATTAATGTTAATGAATTTTTAAACGCTTTGATTGTTTTGTATGTTAGTGTGGTATCAACAGCAGAATAATCTCCATCTCCCCAAATTGAAATTTTGCCGTTTGCTTTTTTAATTATTATAAAATCGCTTCCTGCAAATATTTTTACCGGAGCATCTGTTGAACTATCATAATCATTTACAGTATCGGGAACTGATACATTATTACCAGCGCTTTTACCGTTTACAATTACTATGTTTTTATTTTCATCAGTGTTTTTATAGATATATGCAATAAACCCGTCTCCGGTTGCAACATCTATTACATTATCAGGCTGATTATCAATTTGCCCATTACTATTGTCACCATAAACATAAACATTACCGTTAATTAACGCTACTTTATTAGTCGAACTCCCATCTAGTTTTAAATTTTGGAAATCAATTTCATTAAAAGCGGTTTTTTCTTCTCCATCAACAATTAATTTTTTCTCACTGTTAATATAGATTTTTTCATCTCCATCAAACCAATACGGTGCAGGTAATTCTGTTTCAACATAAGGGTCAGCTTTAAATAAAAAAACAACGCTTTTGTTTACAGATAAATCAAATGTATCATTTGAAACAATTCCTGTGTTATAGTCTTGATTTTTTACATTATTTAAATAGATTCCGCCATTTTCTGTTAATACAGCAGTAGCTCCTACTACAGAGAAATCACTATTGGTTAATTTTTGGGTCGCCATATTTTTTCCTTATTATTTATTTTTCCCAATCGCCTCTATAACTTTATTGGCTATTTTATCACCTAGCACATCTGCTATTTTTACTAAATTTGCAATATCTGTATTTCCAGCTTCTTCAGCTACTTTTATTAAACCGTCAAGGGAATTAACTTTGTCTATTTCTGTAGCTATTTTTTCAATTGATTGACTTACTTTATTTACAGTTTCAATTTCAAGATTTAAATCATCAAGTTCAACTGCTTTCTTTTCTGATGCTTCTTTTTGTAGGTTTACATCAGGTTTAGTCTCTTCTGATTTTACTTCTTCTTTTATGTTTTGGATAAATTCTTGAAAAGAATGCATGACAAATCCTTTTTTTGTTAAATAATATCAAAAAATAAGGGTATTAGCAAGAAAAAAAGAAAGAAAGAAATCGTTAGAGATTTGAAAGATAATTGTATTTTCTGATTTTACCACCAAAAATAACATAAATATATTTATCTTCATTAACGGTTTCTACATTGATTACATCATTACCAAGCTGAATATCTTTTACATCTGTTACTGTTGTCACATTACCATCGGCGTCTTTATACCACAAAGTATTTGTTTTATCTAAAACAAACAGATGTTCATTTAAAGAAAGGGCTTTTACAATTCCGTTAGATACTGCTGATGATTTAACGTTGTTATCGTTATCTACAATCTTATAATCATCAAAAATATCTGAGTCTACCAATTCGCTATCTGTAATTTCTTTTACAGCATTGCTGTTTAATACAGCGATAATTTTATCTCCTACAGGAAATACATTAGCAATATCTGTTATATTCGCTGTCGCTATAGTTGAAACTGATTTTGCATTGTATGCTGTTTCACCAAGAACTACAATTTTATCTTCAGCTTGAACTAATGTTACAGTGTTGTATAGGATTACCAATTTGATTTTTTTAATATCAAATTTTTCCTCTGTATAATATTTGTTGTCTTTCAGTTTTCCATCTACAGTAACAATAACCATATGGTTTTTATTTGTTCCAGCATAACTTATATCAACATTTGACGCCATCGTAAAATACAAATACATATCACTATTGTTAAATTTAATTTTTCTATCCATTGAAATAGCGCCAAATTTATCATCGTCAATATACATAGGGGCTACTACATATTCACCAAAGTCAATAGCATTTCCTGCAACACTAAAGGTGTCACTTGTTTCATCAGGGAATACAACGTCAAAATATTTTGCATTACCATTGTTATCTATAGCCACAATTCTCACTTTGTCATCATATTGCTGTCCATATACAATGTTTTTAAAAATAGAAACAGCATAATATGTTTTCATAAAGTCTTCATAAATAAGCTCCATTATAGAAGAATCTTTTACAAGGTTTAATAAATCAGGATTATTAACTAAAGATTCGAAATATTCTCTATAACTGTCTTCATATACAAATTGAGAAAATGTTAGATTTACATCAAGATGATAATATTGGCTAAGCAATAGACCTAGAAAAGCATCGTTATTAACAACTGCTTTATAAAGCTTGCTTTCTTTACCTGCTTTATTTACAACTTCAAATACACACAGAGCTTCTCTTATTTCGTTATCACTGCTCATTTGGGCAATAAGTTCTTCACTGTCGGCTATAGTTGCTATATCTGATTCTCCAGAAAGAAACATTGCTCTACCAATTAAACCGAATGAACTATCAAGAGTAATATTTCTACTTGCATCTTCTGATAGTACAATAGAAAATGTAGTTGCTCTTGAGACCAGTTCTTCGAGAGTTGAAAATTTATTATATGTTTCAAGCCCTGCTTCTTTTACTGCTATCTTAACATATGCAAGTTCAACATTTTTATAAGCATCCTGAACCTTGTTAGGATACGTGCTTTTTACATACTCCCATAACTCATTATTTACTAGAAGATTATCCCAAAAAGTATCAACGTTATATAATGCCCTCTCAAAAAACAAATCATTTTGTTTGAATATTTCATCTATTACATCTTGAGTAAAGAATATCTCATTAAAATGTGCATTCGTAAAAATGCTGTCTCCAAATTTTTTAATTGAGATTATATATAATTTTCCATTTATTTCAACCTCAGTATCGCTTTTCTTGTCTACAGTAGTCCCCTCCGGTTGACTAGCTATAAAAGCATCCATCAAACTTTGTTGCAATTTCTTAATTACATCTTCTGACATTTTAAATTCGAGCAATTGCTGTAACTTTTTTCTTAATACTGAAGAATCAACAAAATTCTTTAATTCTTCAACAGTTGAGTTTTCGTCATATAAATTGTCTAATATAGACATATCAGGCAATTGATTTATTACATCATTATCTGTAATAGTTGTTGTAAAGTCTGCCATTTTATCTCCTTTATATTATACAAATTGTTTATTCATTGTTTTGATTATCATTTATAGCTTTATCCCAATCGTTGTTCGGATTATATGAGCCATCAAGATTGTTGTCAGGGATTTGATGATAAAGACCTACTATGTCACAATCTATAGCTGCTGGCGACACTGCTCCAAAAGCATTAAATAAATTGTATTTCAATAAATCAATCTCTTGATTAATATTTATAATTTGTTTTTTATCAGCTATATATTTTTTTTCACTATCGGGGGTCTCATAAATATAAGTCTCCCCTTTTCTAAGGTCTATAATCATGCAAGGATAAAGGAGAGAATCTCTCTCCAGTTCATAAATAGGCTCTACACCAGCCCCTATTAAATACATTTGCATGGTTAACTCCTTATCCGACTACTTCAAAATCACTGTCGTCACTTGTATTTATTGCTTGCTTAATTTCTTCAATTTTCCCATCAAGATAATTTGTGCTATCCTCTATCTTTGTGCCTAGGTCATCTGTCGTATACTGCACAACTTCAACGAATGCCGCAAGATTTCTCAAATCGATAGAAGGATTGCTTATTACAACATTATATTTACCAGGGTTTGGGATGTTAACAGGAATTTTATATATACCTGTGTTTCCAACTTGAGTTAATGTACTGTTATAAGCAATATCGGCAACCAATTCTTTTCTGACTTTAATTGTCCCGCTATCCACGCTCTCAATATAATACATATTTCCATTTTCGTCTTTAAACACCATTCCATCGGTAAGCGTACTATCATCTGAAACTTTGATAGTTTTAGTTCCCTTAGGTGCTTCTTCAGCAACTGTTGCTGTAGCTGGGCTATCAACAGCCTCTATTACTTCTGTTACACTTACATTAGTTTGTGATACGCTACCATCTGCAAGATTAATTGTTTTAACATTAAAATTCTCTACACCAAAATATTTTTGTTTACTATTTATTGTTAATTCAAAATCTTGTCCTGCTTTTGCTAAAATCATTTGTACTCCTTATCTGTTTTTTATTTTATCCTGAAATTGTCCAACCATCGTCACTGTCTTCAATAACTGTGGTTGAACCAGTTCCAGTTCCTGTCTCTGTAATGTTATTATACACAGTAGTTGGAACAATGTCTATTATGTTCGATACAACTGATTTTATTAAAACGTTATAATTCCCTAAAGTTCTTGTAAATGGAGAGCCCTGGTCGTCACTATATAAATTACCTTTTACTGTTAATGTATGATTAGCCTCATAGGGTCTTATCTTCCAACCGTTCATAAGAAAATAAGTTATTCCTAATTTAGTATCGCCTATAGGGTCTCCTCCAACATATCTCATTGCAAGAGGATATTTTAAATTTTGAGGGTTTGATAACCATACTTTCCAATTGTAATACATCTTTCTTACATCTATAAAATCTTCGCCATTATCCATAATGATTAATTTATTTTGTCCGTCAAACGTCATTTTATCTCCTTTAATGTATTCTTAGATTTTTAACGTATCCACAATCAGAACCACTTGTATAACTAGAATCTTTAGTATATAAAAATTTAATATCAGCTGGTCCATTAATTTCATAAGAATAATGGTGCCAGCCAGTATATCCGCTTATTGCTATTTTCTGAACGCCATTTATATAAAAACGCATACAATCATATCCATATTCAGAAGAAACATTCATATCAAATTCAATTTTTTTGATATAAGAAAAATGTCTATATATACCAGAACTTTGGTAGTCATCAATTGATGGGTCAGTATGAAAAGCACAACATTTATCCCAAATAGCTTTTTTTGTTCCAGCTTGTTTCCAATAAAAATCAAATTCTGTTTTTGTTTCCAAGAAAGAAAATATTAGCTGCTTACCATTATAATAATAATTATCTTTCTCTTTAACAAGAATATTTTTCCTAGTTAAAATATCTTTTATTTCATAAAAAAACATTTTATTTTTAATGTTGATTTCTGGTATTCGGATAAGAAAATCAAGAGGAGTTATCATATTTAAAATTTGTAAATAAGTCTTGCCTTTATGTTCAGGAAAATATAACCAAAATATTTCATCTAGCGTCATATTTTCATAATTTAAACTTTGAACATCAATTGCCCAAGGAGCCACATTTATTTTACTTGTATCAGTTGACACAATTATCTTTTTATCAGGATTTAACCCTTGTAAAACGGTTTCTTTATCAACGTTATTCATTTCATCAACATTATTATAATCTTTTATAGTGTTTATTGCTTTTGTTTTAGCTAAAACACCAAACAACACACTTTCTTTATTTAAACACAAATCTTTTTCATCTATAAAGTCCAGAACTTTATCGTCTCCGTATTTTTTAACATTCTGCCAGAAATCTTTACTTTTAAACAATGGAATTAAATCTTGTTTATAATTCTCATATAAAAACTTTAACACCTTGTAAGAAAAAATATTTTTTAAGTTAACACAATTTGGATTATTTGCATTTGTTGTTTTATCTATAGGCCAATTTAGAACGGTGCCTACATTAGTTGATTGAGGTCTTAAATTAAACAAGGCATCTAAAATTTCAATTCTTGTTTCTTTATCATTTAATATGGAAATAATTTCATCTTCGCTTTTATTGTTGAGAATTTTAAGGGTTGAAATAATTTTTATTGTCTTATAATTATACATTATCTTCTCCCTCTAAAAGATACAATAAAGATACTTCTTCTTCTGACAACATTGTATTATATATTCTAAGTTTTTTCAATCTGCCTTTATAATATGAGTGAAACCCTTCGTAAGGGGTACGTATAGCCCCTAATATTGTATAGTATTTTTCAACAAATTCAGCTGCTATATTTGAAGTTTCCCCTTTACAAACTCCATCTATATAAAATTTAATTATTTTACGATTCCCCATAATAACAACTTGATGCCATTGTTTAGAATTAACATAATAAGCTCTTCCATATCCACTATCAAACCATCTGTCTGCCCTCAATGAAAAACCTAATTTATTTTCTCCTGCAGTTATTGTAATATAATCAAGATAATGAGTTGTTCCAAAAATTACACCACCTGAAAAATCTTTTACCCATAAAGATACAGTAAAATTATTATTATAAATATCTGTAGGAGTATTAAGAGTATAACATCTAGTACCAGAAAATAACAAACTTTTATCTTCAATTGAAACATATCTTGGAGAAATAGAATATCTATTTTTAACTTCTCTAAAATCTTTTGTAAAAGGGAAAAATGCTATTTCTTCTTTATTTATCATTTTAAAAACAGAAGGGGTATATATTTTTGAATAATTTACGTTTTTGATATTCAAATCACGTGTTATGATTTCATCATAATCAATCATAGCATTTCCATAATTTGTTTGAATGTTATCTTCTGTTTTCCATGTATATTTATTTGGAGATTCTTTGATTATGAATTTATACTTTTTATTAACATCAACAAATAAAGCCAATTCTGAATCTTTTATATCTTTGTGTGTTAAAGATTTTAAATCACCATTTACATCAATATAAATATAGTCTTTTATTTTTTCATCATAACATACAGGTAGTATTTCTTTAAATGAGGCAATAACAGTTTTATTGTAACCGTTTACATCATCTCCCTCTAACGTAAAAACTTCATTAGCATCTCTGGTAATCGTTTTTTTTGTATTATCTTCTATTGTCCAATATGGATGATGGTGAAAATCAAATATTTTTAAAAACTTAAAATTATCATATGTTTTACAAGCGGAAAACACCTTTTTTGTTGAAAAAAAATATTTAGGAATAAAAGTTTCTTCAATCTCATAAATATTTTTATTTGAAACATTTTCAACTTTTCTTAGATATTCTGTATATAAATCTAGAAAACTAAATAAAACTACCATCTTCTCATAATTTGTATTTTGAATATAGTCTGGAATTAATATATACTCATAATATTGTTTATCATTTTTGTTCAAAAGAAAATTAGTAATTAATTTAAAATCATTTACATCAAATATGTTTCTTAATATTTTTTTACCAATTTTATAGTTTTGTATAGTTTTTAACAGGTTCACTGAATTATTTGTTTTTAAGAAATCTCTAAGTTTATAAATATCATCTGTGATAAAATCTAAATTATTTTTATAAAAAGCATAATGAAACAATATGTGTTCGTCTTCGTCTGCTGCTTTTTCAATTAGGTCTTCATTTGTAATAAAGAAATCGTTTATATTGTTTTCTTTTAAACATTTCCAAAATCCATATAATTTTAAGAAGTCAATAATTAAATTATTATCAATAAGCCAATTTACAAAATCGTCAGTTACCAAATGTTTATTTTTTACAAGAAGTAAACTATTAACATTTGAATTATTATCAATCCCATTCTGAATTTCTTTTTTTATTTTTGATATTGATTCTTCTGAAAAAGTGGGATATTCATCTAGAAGGGTATAAAAAATAGATTTTGAACATTCATATTTCATAATGCTTCCTTATTCATTTTATGAGCTTTTATTATAAAGTCATTTCCAAGCAATGAATTTTCAATTTTACCTATGTATACTGTTGTATGATTAACACGAGTATAAGATAGTCCAAAATACAGGTCATCTCCATCTATCTGAAACAAAAACTGTTTATGATTTAATACGCTATCTTTATCATAAGATTTATAATATTCTGCTTTATAAACTGTATTTTTTAAATATATGTTTTTAGAATCTGATTCATAATTAAGAGCCGTGCCTTCTTTGTTATATATATCTTTCAAATAATCTACTTCTATATATTCTTCTGTTAGATAGTTAAAAAACACTATATAATCATAAGGTAAATAATCTGTTTCCAAAACAAATCCCATATTAGAATATGCATCTTTAATCTGATTTAAGATAATTGAATTGTCTCTTTTAGTGTAAAAATCATCGCACGGAAAGCAACTGTCTTTTAAATAAAAAAATCCATTTTTAACATTTTGATTGTTTTGTTTTGTAAAAGTATTTCCATTAAAGAGCAATTTATCAGATTTTATATAAAAACAAGGAACAGATTTCCCAGTTGTGACTTTTTTATCTGATAATGTATATATTTCATCAAGTATTTTCCCATCTTTTTCTAAAACTGCATACGAATAATCTTTTAAACCATTTGTTGGCCTTTTTTTTATAAAATTGGAATTGAGAATACTAACTTGATTCTTATAAAGGACTTTATCAAAAAGATAGATATAATCTATATCAAAAGTTAAAGAATCTTCAAGTGTATCATTGCCTATATATAAAGAAGCGTTATCCATAATACCGTCATAAAAATCTGAATTTAAAAACAAAACTGTTTTTTCATTGACAAAAATCTTTATATTAAAAGTGGAATTTTGAAAAGCGCTTATTACAAATGATATTTGCTGGAATCCATTTTCCTTTTCAAAAGGAATGGATTTTACTATTATGTTATCTGGCAATATTATATTGATAACATAATTGTTATCATCAACAGAATCTATTCTTGCTTGTACGGTTTTCGTTTCTCCAAGTATTTCTTTTTTCAAAGTAAACAGATTTCCGTTGTCAATATCTTTAATTCTCATTATTAACGAAAAGTTGTTTGAGTTTATTTTCCCTAAGCTTAAAACTGAACTTCCTTTTTTTAGATATTTAAATTTGCCTTGATTTTGAAAAGATAAATTTCCATTATTTTCAATTTCAACTCCATTTAAAACATTTTTTACGGTACCATTCATATCAAACAAAGCAATAGGTTTTACATATAAAGGATTTTTATTGTACTCTTCATCAAATTTAACTTCAATATTTTCTTGTCTTTCTATTCTAACGTTTGCAACTGAACATTCAGCCAAATGTTTTAATTCTTCTTCATAAATTAATTGTTTTTGCTCTTGTAGATTGTTAAAATAAACATCTTTATATATATACTCAACCTCTTCTTCATTTAAATTCTTGTTAAATATTAGTATATTGGAAAAATTACAACACCCTATTTTATTAGAATTAGAGTCCACAAATCCACCAATTTGATTAATTTTATCAAGTTTATTATCGTAAGACCCTGAAGCAACTTTTTTTCCGTTTACATACGTTTCATAATGTTCGCCAGTTAACACAAATACAATATGATACCATTTATCAGCGTTAATTTCGCTTATAAGAGTCTGAGTTCCGATTGCTAATTTATTATCGTAGATACCAATAACCCAATTATATTTATCCGAATCAATATCATAATATGAATGACCTATAACAGGTAAAAAGCCATCAGTGCTTTTTTCTTTTTTTACCCAAAAAGAAATAGTTAACGCAGTTGATTCTATTTCTTTTATCGCAATATAATCATGGGCAGCAACATCTGGTCTACAATATTTTCTATGTTTATCTTCTTTAAAAAGAATTTTGCCTTTAATTATTCCATCATTCTCACCAACGATGTCTTTTGCATTATTATGCAAAGGATAAGCGGCTATTAAATGAGATAATAGATTATTTGTATCGACATTAGATGACATTTTATTCCCCTTAATTATTTAATAGCTCTAAAGCTAAAGCATAAGCTTTATCCGCTTTTGATACCACATTAAATATAGCGTCTGAATCTTCTGATACAGTGGATTGTAATTTTACTGGTTCAGCAATTGATTTTCCAGTTACCACTAATACTACATCAAACGGTTGATTAGGCATTCTTCCATTTTCATCATTATATAAATAATCATATTCAAAAATAAGTTTTTCAGCTCCGTTAACTTTACCTAGTATAGGATTTCCATTTTTGTCTCTTACAACATATCCTTCTCCATTTAAATAACTATCTTTATACATTAGCGCATATGTTGCGTCCGGGTCTGATTGCAATAATGCGTCAAACATAATAGTGATAGGTTTAAAATATACAGGATAAGCAAATCTTACATCATTTGTCGCTATTTTAATTTCGTTTAAAACAAGAGTAATGTCATCATCCAAATTAGAGGCATCTATTTTTAAATAAAACTCGAAAAATTTTCCATCAATTATATTATTTATCGAAGTTAATTTTTCAGCATTAAACAACATATAATCTGTTTCTGTTTCGGCAGTCTTTATTTTAAATAAAAATCTTAAATCTGAATTCCCACCTTTAATTTGAGGTTCTTGGTCCTTAAAAGTAATTCCTCTCAATGTGAAAGGGGCTTTATATTCAACAATATCACCTTTCTTTAAATACAATCCAGTTCCATATTCAAATTTAGGTTCGCCTTTTAAAATATTCGAGGTTTTATTTTTTGTAAAATGTATTAATAATTCGCCCTCTTTATTTTCTTTATATATTTCAAACAGAGTTGTGTTTTCCGCTCCATTATTAATAACAATTTCAGAAGCATATACTCCTTTAACTTGCGTGTTTTTTGAATTAATAGAATATTTTCTAGGTGAATCCGATACAAAATTCTGCACAAGTAAATCGTCACTCATATTGTCCATTTTAACAGTTGCACTATTTCTACATCCCTTAAATCTGGCATTTACAAATTTACAACTGTATGCAACATCACATCTAACTACATAATTAGCATAATCGTCATCGGCTTCCATTGAAAGCATATCAATTTTGGATGAATTTAAAACTCTTAAAAACGAATCATAAGAACCCCCTCCTGCTGGGATTTTAATTTTATTCAACTTAATCCCTGAACACCCTTCTAAAAATACGTTTGGTTGTGAATTACTTGATGAGTTTTGTAAATTTACAGTATTTGAAGAATTTATAACACCTATTTCCGTGTTGTTAATATTATTTAATTTTAACGCACCTCCAACATTGTTTATATTATCAGTTATAAGATTTTGCACTGTATCAAACATTACAGCGTAATCGGTGCCGGAATCTCTTTTAATTAAATATCCAAAAACATTTTTGGCAGTAACATTGTTACAGTAAGATAAAGCAAATCCGTAGCTTTTTACACTTTGAGAAACTAAATTGTCTATTTCCATATCGTTACTATATCTTATACTAACACCACTTGAATAAGTGCTATCACACGCAAATATTGAATTTTTAATACTTACATTGCTACAATAATTCATATAAGTTGGTTTTTTTACAGTTACATAATGCATTTTTAAATATGTTAAGTCTGAAAGGTTCATAGCAACATTAGACATTGCGACGTTGTTTAAAGAAATAAAACCTCCGAGACCTGTATAAAATCTCATACTAGAAGAATTATTATCTCCATCTATAGTAGACATTATAATATTAGGTATAAAAATTTTACATCCCTCCGCAGGAATCAAGCCTCCGTCAGCAGTATCAGTAAATTTAATTTTTCCATCTTCTATCCTAAAAACTCTACCGGTTAACTCATTTACTGCAAAATCTGAAAATTGATAATCTATAGCCCCAGCATTTATACATCTCCACAGCTCATATTTCCCACTATCAGGAGCTGTTTCAATAAACACTCCTCCGAGAGTGTGGTCTGGAAAAGGCAGCTCTATTTCTTGCCCAAGACTTCCATCTGAAGTTGCAATAGGAACAAGTTTACCGCTGATGTTTAGTTTTCCCAAAGAAAATACTTTAATATAGATTTTATCAAATTGTAAAAGTTTAATTTCATCAGTGTTATTTGCAACATTAAAAGAACCATCTTGTATTTCTAGTTTTGTTATTAAATCAGGCCAATTATCAGGAGTTATGCTTACTACGTCTCCGTTAGTTATAGTAAAGTCTGCCATATCAATCCTTTAATCATTTTTTACAAATTGTATCATAATTAAATAGCATACACAATTTTAAGAAGTATACTTCCCTAATAAATACGATATTGAGGCTGACAGGTTTCTTTTTTGAATAAAATAATTTTCATCAATGTAAATATCTTCAACTACTCCATTTTCAAAAAAATCATTTAATGCGTTTTTAAGGATATTATAATCTTGTTCAACAGGCATTTCCAATACAACAGAATCATTTATTTTTTTATAATCTAAATCCAAAATATCTTTGACTAAAACCATATTGTGTTTTGCGTTTTCAGCAACTTCTACTTTTTTATCTAAAACACCATCCAAGGCCAGATAAGAATCCTGTAGTTCGTCTAAGTTAATTTGTCCGTAAGGAAACGAAGAATCCTTATTTACAATTAAAGTGCTTTCTTCAGCTTCTATATTGCTAATTGAAATCTTATTTTTATTGTTTGATATGGTTATATTATTTAATTTTAACAACAAATCCCAAGATGACAAATCGTCAATTATAACAGGCTCAGATTTTAGATAAAAATAATCCGACAAAATAGAATATGGTGCAACAAAAGCAGAATTATTTTTATCATCTTTAGTAAAAGTAATATTTTCATCATATATTAACTGAGGTGATTTAATTTCTGAATTATTTAGTATACTTTCTTCTTTTAAAAGTTCTTCAAACATTAAAGAGTTATTTTTATTTAACGGAGTTTTTAATTTTATATAATACATAGATGAAAAAACATTGTCAGATGGAATAAAATATTTACTCCAGAACTCAATGCTTAAATTCTGAAATATTTTTTCAGTTGGAATATTAGAAGCATTCACTTCAAAACATATTATTTCAGTTCCACTTGGAGGAAACATCGTTACTGTTTCAACATAATCATACTCTTTCAAATAATTCAAAACCATCTCAACATTGTTTTTTGTGTTTTGAATCATACCTGATGCATATTTCAATGCATCAGCTAAATTGTTTATCGTAATAGCCATAATGCTCTCACATATCAGGCCAACCGTAAGGTGGCCATTCTATTTTCTCTACCGGTTTTAATCCGCCGTCACCATTTAAAATCATATCATATCCTTTTTACAGTGGTTTAATTACATCTTTAATCGCATCTATATATAAGTCCACTTCTTGTGCGAACTGAGGATTTTTTTTCTCTTCACGCACTTCCCTTATAGCTTTATTTAACACCTTTACTGAAAGTCCAGCATCTTTCACGTTTTTTACAATCTCTTTTCTTTCACCTTTTAAAGCATCTATTCTTTCATCTATTAATTGAATTTGATTTGCTGCTTGAGATAATATTTCTTTTGCTTCTGATTCAGAGATTACTTTTTGAGTTTTTTTTGCCATTTTTACTCCTTTAACAATGTGTTTGTATTAATTTATCGGCTTTTCGTAATACATCTTGGTAACCGTGTTGTGCCGCTCTTATTTTTGCAGCTTTTAACATTTTGCAACTTATTTTACCTGTATTTGGATTTATAATAGGAAATTTTTTTTCTGCAGGAAGAAGAAAAGCGTTTGGACCATGCTTTCTCAACAAATGTTCTCTTACACTTGTTTTATGTATTTTTTCTTTGAGTATCTGCCCAAATTTCAAGGATTTAGGGCTTCTTGGGTCTTGAAACGCTATTCTTTTTACCGCTATTTTATACAGCATATTTTCCTCTTTTTTTGATAATTATATCATTTCTACATATAAATAGCAAAATCTAACTTTTTCTTTGATTATAATAATTGACTACCAGCTATCCCGCCTATAACACCTGCTATACCACTTTCTAATAATGTTGTTTTTGTTCCTCTAAGAGCTAATTTATGTGCTCCGGCAGTAGCTACTCCTGATGCGATACCTTTAAATAATTTAGATTTAAAAAATGAATTCTGATTCTTGTTTTTTTGTATTTTCTTTGCTGCTATCTTATACAACATCTTTTTCCTTTTTTTAATAATTATATCGTCTTTATATATAAATAACAAAACCTAAGGAAAATAACCACATTTCATGGTATGTATATATAAAAGAGAGATTTTGGGCTTACTCTCTATAATAAAAAAGCCGATACCAATTAAAAGGATTATCATGAAAAACATATTAGTTACAGCTGGGACAGTGTATGTAAGCACTAAGGAAAACTTAAGAAGGTTGCAAAAAAAAATAGGGGGAGTTATAAACCCCCCAAAATGGGTATGTGACCCATTTAAGGAGGGATGGAAAATAGTTACCGTTTAATCCCTCCTCTTTTTTTAGTTACTATTTTCTAATTTTAACAATTAATTTTTTTTGAAAACACGGTATATATAAATGGAGCAGGCCATAATCCTGCAAAAAAATCAAAAGGAGAGAAATGAAAACAACAAAAATTCTAAAATACGGAAAAAAAATCGCAGGTGAAACGAGAAAGGCTGATTTCTTGAGAGCTTTCGGAAGAGAAGTGGAAGTTACGAGAATAATAAGCTTCGGAGCATGTAACTTCCATTGCCCATATTGCAAAAGAGATTGTCAACTTGTAGACGGAAAGGGCAATCCAATTCGTGCTGAAGAGGTAAATTTCTCTGATATCCTAGCGGTAGTGGATGATGCTATTGCAAAAGGTCAGAGGGTGAGGCTATCTGGCGGGGACCCAGTGATGTTCCCAAAAGAAAGTTTGGAGATTGCTAAATATACAATGGAAAAATACGGGCAAAAAATATCTATAGCCCATAACGGTTCAGGTATGAGATTTGTAAAATCTCTTGCCCCTTACCTGGACTATGCGGCAATTGACTTAAAGGGGCATGATGGAAAAGAACTTGCCATGAGAGCGGGAATTCCTGAAAAAGTAGGAGATAAGATGCTAAAAAGCACTCTTGCAGTACAGGATTATCTCGCTTCTCAGGACATATTGGTAGATGTAAGAACGCCTGTGTTCGACACTACGACCCTAGACCATTTATATGCAATGGCAGAACAAATTGTCAAGGGCGGGGTAAAAAACAAATTCTGGACTCTTAGAAAATACAACCCGGTCCGCTGGATTGACTGGGGAACAATTCCTCAGGAAACGCTGTTACAATACGCAGAAATAATCTCTAAAGAGTTTCCGGAACTCCCTATAGGTCTTCGCCTAAAATGGAGCGGGGGGTCAAAAGAATTTATAATATTGAAAGGAGGTAAAAGAATTTAATCCCCCCCCCCTTTTTTGTCTTATTTTTTGTATAATAAAATCTGAAATTAAAGGAGTAAAAATGAAAAAAAAAGTAAAAAATCTTTTTGATATTGTAATGGTTGTTCTTATGTTTCCATTTGTTTTGATGGGGATAATGGTGGCATATACTTTTGCTACTATTGAATATGTTGTTGAACTTGTTTTTAAAGAAAGGAAAACAAATGATTTACAAAATAGCAAGTCAAAAGATTGAAAAAAAAGCCATACTAGGTGAAGCAGCCATCGCTCTTGGCGCTCACCTTGCTCAAAATCAGGTTGTAAGAGGAACTGCAGCAAAAGGAAGACTTGGAGAGCATTTAGCCTTAAGATTTTCTCCTAATTTATCTAGAAGACAAGCCGTTGTTAATGGAGGGGTAAATGCCATCTCTCCGGAAGTTCCTATTATAGAAAATGAGATTAGAGAATTTCTAGAAAAAGCAGACCTTAAGAATATGTCTCTTAGACAAAAAGCCGCTCTTAATTTTTTTGCTAAAGGTGACTGGCTAAAATTAAGAAAGAGAAATTTATTAGAACACATACATCCTAAATATGGAAAACTTCTGCAAGAACTGCCTGATGAGTCTGTAAAGAGGCTTCAAGAAACTTATAAAAGTGGCCCTCTAGGGCAAATATCATCAGATATGGTGAACTATTTAAAAAAGAATAAAGATGCAAGAAGAAATTTTTCACTTGAGAAAAAACATAAAAAACTCGAACTTACTTCCGAAATAGCTAATAATGCAGCACTAGGAACAATTGACCCTGTTATTCCATTGTTTAATGGTGTTAAAAGATTTGGAGCATCCAAACTAGGAAATAACAATAAATTTATAGGAGAAACAAGAAAACAATTAAGAGACACTATGGTTGAACATCCAGCATATAAAGACATGGATAAAGGTTTGAGGGGCGAGGCTTTATCAAGAAGAGAAAAAAATTACGCATATAATGTAGTAAATCCAATAACTGGACATCTAAGAGAATTAAGTAATGTGCTAGGTCAGGAAGTGGCGCAACACAAGCCTGAATATGTCCCTTTGATAAGGCAAACAGCGAAAGATGCAGATTCAAGGGTAGCCGGTCCTATTAGAAGAAAATTATCTCTCTTAAAAGAAAAAATGCCTTCTATAAGAAAGAAAAGAACTTAATTAGCATTTATTTCTTTATTTCCTAGTTTTTTTGGGAAAAATAAGCATTTTCGTGGTAAATATATATGAAGCAGGAAGATTGCTTCAACGAGAAGGAAAACTCGTAAAAACCCCATGGACGTCCAGGTGACTCCCGCCTGTCAATAAGACAGGAGCGGTGTATAATAAGGCGGAGTGTCTAACACTAGGGCGTAAAAGATGGCGTGACGTGACCATCGTTCCATGGTATCTTCATTCGTACAGGTTAGAGACCTGAGTCAAGTCTCTAAACTGACTCCATCCGTACGTGAGGTGTCTAGCGCCAGTAATGGTAAGCGGCCGAGTCTCGTAATGAGCACGGAGGGATAGGGAGAGCGACAGCGGGCTCCTTATCCAACGACAACTGGGAGAGACCAGTCGGGCAGGCTCCGCACTAGCTCGTTAACAGGTGCAGAGCGGAGAGGTGCAGGAAGGGCTGTGAAAGCCTGCACGCAGCGGAAACCTGGAGGGAGCCAGGTGATAAAAGAGGGTGCCTAGCAATCGTTTCCGCCGTCGTAAGACGGATTGCGGGGGCACCTGAGGAGATGAGACGCCGTAGCTAGTAACTACGGTTCCCGTAGAGTCGCAGGGAGTAAGTTCTCATCTCTAAGAGCGACCAAGAGGGGTTTGGCGCACGCCATAGAGGCGACTCTATGGTAGCCGCAATGCGCCTTGGGCTGACTAGCAATCAGTCCCTTGCACAGGATTTCCTGTGTAAGTAATAAAGCCTTTTATAAAGTTCATTAAGTGAATTTTGTAAGAGGCTTTTATGCACTATGGTCTGCCTGTGGACCATTGAGCGAGCCTCACGCACACAGGCTAGTCAGACCCGAGACGATAAAATGCGGGTTGCGGAAGGTATCTGCCTTTGTACGGTGACACCCGACCTACAAAGGATAAACAGATGTCTTCCTAGATGCTTGCCCAGGACTGGTAACAGGTCCGGTGCCTGCATTAGCAGGTTCAAAGGGAACAGGGTTGACGCCGGGAATAAAGCCGGGGGACTTATCAGTTCCACCTTAGAGAACTGATTGTAGGAATGCATAAAATTCCAGAGCCCTAACAGACGGCCTCTGAATGAAATAGTCTGCTCATCGGATTCTTATGACCCTAAGTTCTTCCGATGTAAAATAAGAAAAGAACCAGGGCGTCTCAGCTTGATACTGCATAGGAGTAGCGCACCTATGTAAGTCAAGTTGGGGCAGAAAAATAAATCCATCAAGGTGGGTTTATCTTTCTGCCTGTGAAAAAATAAAAAAGGAGAGGGGTCGAATAACTTCTCTCTTTTTTTTAGATTAAATTTTTTATATTGCTTTCATTTCGTACTAGAAGCAATAAAAGAAACTCTCTCTATTGACATTGTGTGCGTAATATCGTATAATTTCTTTGCTGAAAGTCAATAGCAATAATTTTCTTTCCATAACTCTCCTTTTGGAGAGGTACGGTAGAGTGGTCGAGTGGTTGAAGGCAGCCGGTTGCTAACCGGTCGAGGGTAACGCCTCCGTAGGTTCGAATCCTACCTCTACCGCCATTATGACGGCCCTGGTTGGTAATGGAGTATTGGTAAGTTCGAAGGCGTGCAATATCCTAGGTAAAAGCGCTATTGAATTTGGGCTTATCAAGAACAGGGGAGTTCGATTCTTCCCGCCGTTACCGAAATAGAGGGTTGGCCGAGTGGTTGAAGGCGACGGTCTTGAAAACCGTTGGACGTGATGAACGTTCCGTGGGTTCGAATCCCACACCCTCTGCCATTTATTGGGCGGTCGCCAAGTTGGTAAGGCACCAGACTTTGACTCTGGCATTCGTAGGTTCGAGTCCTGCCCGCCCAGCCATGGAGCGATGCGCCGAATTGGTAAGGCAGCGGACTGTAAATCCGTGTCCCTAACGGGAATGGTAGTTCGAGTCTACCTCGCTCCACCATAT